>JAEEGF011648330.1_pt1 | contig 41878 bp, 50 predicted proteins | sample 9134171 | NCBI WGS metagenome assembly JAEEGF01 (sample SAMN16246542, study PRJNA631951) | gut metagenome | biome: gut microbiome; feature: rumen; material: AP-attached | host: Bos | place: Iran: Karaj | collected 2018-10 | reverse complement strand
GCCGGCTTTTTGTTATACTCTTGACAAGAGTCCGAAAGGACTATTTTTAATGGGAGCAATTCATGGCAAACGTAACCAGAATTAAGGCCAAGGATGATGGTGCTTCAAAGAAAAAAGAAGCCAAGAAGTCCGACGAGCCAGCTGAAATTACTCGCAAAGTCACAGTAAAAGCAAAGAATAGCGAGAACAAAAAGGTCCGCGCTAAAGATCGTAAAGAGGCCAAAAAGTTGGAAAAAGCCGAGAAAAAGGCCGCCCGTAAGGCTGCACGCGAAGGCAAAAAACCGTTCATCTTGTTCCGCCCATTTGTAGCATTCGGTCATTATATCCGCGATTCGTTCCGCGAAGTACGCCAAGTTCGCTGGCCAGATCGCAAAGCTACTTGGAAACTCGTTCTTTCCGTAATCATTTATGTAGTTGTCATTGCAGTTTTTATTATGTTGCTCGACATGCTATTTACTTATCTATTTAACTTAATCTATGGAGGATTATAATTATGGCCGTTAACCGTTATGATGGTTCACGCGCTTGGTATGCAATCAGTACTTACTCCGGCTACGAGGATAAGGTTGCTGATTCCATTAAACAGCGTATTGGCAGTGCCGATCTTGCAAACAAGATTTTTGATGCTCTCGTCCCAAAAGAAAAACAGATTGAAATTAAAAATGGTAAACGCCGCGTAGCTGATAAAAAAATCTTCCAGGGTTATGTCCTTGTCGAGATGTGTCTTTCCGATGAAACTTGGTATATCATTCGCAATACGCCAGGCGTAACTGGCTTCGTTGGTACCGGTACCCAGCCAACTCCTGTTTCCAAGAAGGAAATTGAAAAGATTAAGAAGCGCATGGGCGTTGACGATCCTAAATTCACCGTTAATTACGAAATCGGTGAAGTTGTTTCTGTCACCGATGGTCCATTTAAGGGCTTTGAGGGCACGATTTCCGAAATTGATGCCAATAAAGGTAAACTTAAAGTACTCGTTTCAATGTTTGGTCGCGAGACTGCTGTCGAGCTCGACGCTCTCCAAGTTAAAAAGATTGATGACTAATATTTAAAAGGCCTCTAGATTTGCGTCTAGGGGCTTTTTGATGTATAATATAGCGCGTTACGCACGTTTAATTAAACGTAATTTCCGGTGAAGCGCTTCAAAAACCGGAGAAGGATATTAACAAAATGGCAGAAAAGAAATGCATCGGCAACCTTAAGTTGCGCATTCCTGGCGGTAAAGCTACGGCTGGACCTCCAGTAGGCAGCACCCTTGGTCAGTGGGGTCTTAATATGATGGACTTCATTAATCCTTTCAACGAAAAGACCAAAGAGTTCCAAGGTAAGAATGTTATCGTTCATATTAAGGTTTACGAAGATCGCACTTTTGACTGGACCTGCTTGGGTCAGCCAGTTGACGATTTGATTCGTGAAAAAATCAAAATCGAAAAAGGTAGCGGTCGTCCTAATACTGAGAAAGTTGGCAAGATTACCATGGCTCAGATTAAGGAAATTGCCGCTATTAAGAAAGATCAGCTTAACGCCGTCGACGAAGCTGGTGCCTGCAAGGTTATTGCTGGCACTGCACGCTCTATGGGCGTTGAAGTAGTTGAGTAATTCTACAGATAGACCACTCTTCAGGGTGGTCTTTTTGTTATTTTATGTTATAATATATTTAGCTATTGCTTTCCATACTATTTCACGAGGAGGTGAGATTATGAAAGGGAGAGTAATTGGTGCACTTTGGATTGCTGGAGCATTATTGATATGCTTCTTTGGTTTCGGTGGTGCATATTTCAATGCGCTAATCGCCTTCTGCATCTTGATGTCCGCTGCAGAGATTTTAATCATTTCGGTGGGTCAGCCTTGGCGCATGGAACCTCTTGCCTGCCAGCCTTACGGAGTATGGGCTTGGCAATTACTCGTGCTCTTCTTTGCGCTATTCGGATGTCTCGTACTGAGTCGTCAGCAAGTTGCAATAGCGATTATTCTCAGCACACTTACCGATGTCGGAGCCTTTGCCGTGGGGAAACTCTTTGGAAAGCATCGAGCAGATTTTGTAAGCCGTATATCGCCGAAGAAGACTTACGAGGGTTTCATAGGTGGAATTATCTGCTCTTCCCTCACAGTATTCTTTTGCCCATTGTTCGGAATTACACTCACGCCCAGAGTGATTATCTTTCTAGCCGCCGGCGGATTCTTCGCTGAACTCGGCGACTTGATAGGATCGGCGACCAAGAGGCAGCTCGGAATCAAAGATTCCGGCGATGGACTACGATTTTTTCCTGTCGTTGGTTGGCTCGAATTCCCTCTACGCGGACATGGCGGTTACCTAGACCGTCTCGATTCGATATCGATGGTCCTAATGCTCCTCGCAATCCTCCTGGCGCCGTAAGGTTCATCTACGGCGCCTTTTTCTTGCATAAATAAGCTTTTCATGATAAGATATAACAAGTTAAATTTAAGGTTGGGAGAGCTAATCGCTCGTTTGTACCACGAAAGGATATTTTATGGCAGAAGAAGCCAAAGAAGTTCTTGAGACCGCCCCAGAAGCAGTCGAAACTCCAGCTGAAGAAGTTGTCGAAGAAAAATTCGCCAAAGCTGGTAAAAAATCTAAAAAGCATCAGGAAGAAGTAAAAGCAGAAGCTGAGCGCCAAGCTCGCAAAGCTGAAGCCGCTGCTGAACCAGAGAAAAAAGCAGGACCAAAGCCTATTACTCGTACCCGTCTCGAACGCCGTGGTAAGAATTACCGCAAGGCAAACGAGAAAGTCGAGAAAGGTAAAGCCTATAGTCTCGAAGAAGCCGTCAAGCTTGCCGTTGCAACTAGCCCTGTTAAGTTTGATGCCACGCTTGAAATGCATTTCCGTCTCGGCGTAGATCCACGCCAGGCCGATCAGAACATTCGCGCTACCGTAACTTTGCCTGCTGGTACCGGCAAGAGTATTCGCGTAGCTGTGTTTGCTCCACTCGATGTTGCTAAAGCCGCTAAAGCCGCTGGTGCAGATATTGCAGAAGATGAAGAATTTACGAAGCGTCTCGATAAAGAACAACTCGATTTCGACGTTCTTATCTCTACGCCACAATACATGCCAAAGCTTGGTAAATATGCTCGCTTACTCGGCCCTAAAGGTTTGATGCCAAATCCAAAGGCCGGCACGGTTACTACCGATATCGAGAAGGCCGTTAAAGAAGCTAAGGCCGGTAAGATTGAATACCGTGTCGATAAGCAAGCCATCATTCATGTTGGTCTTGGCAAAGTTTCCTTCGGTGCCGATAAGTTGATGGAAAACGTAAACGCTTTCATCGAAAGCCTTAAGAGCCAAAAACCGGCATCCATCAAAGGTCAATTCGTGAAGTCTGTTTATATCACCACCACGATGGGCCCAAGCATTCTCGTAGAGAATATCTACAATTAGTCTAGTTTTTATCTAGCATCTTTGAAGCATCTCCGCTTGCGGAGGTGCTTTTTTCTTCATTAGTTGTCACACCGGCTTCTATATCGGTAGAATTAGTTCCGTCCGTATTGGTATTATCCGTCTTGTACACTTTTGCCTTAATAGCATCGTCGAAGTTGTAGAGCATATTATTGCCATTATAAACATCTATACAGTCATATTTGGTGCCGTTTGAATAAGTTCTCTTATCTATGCCAATTTCGCTAATAACCTGCATTGCCTCCAGCGTGATACTGCGGCACAAAACGATCTCATTCGAGTATGCGTAAGCCATCTTCCAAGCTCCACCGTCTTTGCGATAGTAATAATATCCCACTCCGCCAATGGTTACGTTGGCCAACATATAGCGATGATCCTTAGTCATACGCATCCAATTCGTGGCGTGATTAACGCTCATGCCGTCAAAACTAATCGTTATTCTAGTGGCATTCTCGGAATGAATGCGATCAAGCGTCTCGTGCGTCAAGTCTTCCTCCTTTTCTAAGCCGAGACCATCTAGCGCAACCTGTATTTTAGAATTCTTTTCTTCTATCTCGGCTTTAAGCTCGGCAATTTCCGCGTCTTTTTGGGTCGCATTATTATAAGTAGTAATCCCAAAAACTACTGAAGCTAGTAATAAAAGTAGCACTATCGCAAATGATACTTTTAGACCTACACCTTTTTTGGAGATTGTGAGATCAGCTATTGTCTCTTTTTCTGGTACGACAGACATTGGTTGCATCTGCCGAGAGGCAGGCATGTTGTTTATTGGACCAGGATAGGCGACTTGCTGAGGAGGTGCTTGGGTTTGCGGGTTCATTATTCGATGTCCTCGTAATTCTTTTTATCTTTGAACAGTTTTAGCATGGCTTCTCTTGTAGTATTAAACCAAGTTGTTTCTTCATCCGTCATATTGTTTGCTTTTTCTGGTTCATAGGATTCATCTATATTTAGATAGTTGTGATTCTCATAAATAATAGCAGTTTTTATGAGATTTTTATTCCACTCGTCGTTTGGATCTATCTCAAGAAATTTATTTACATATTCATCGGCCGTAATCGTTAAGTAAACCATTGGAGATGAATCGCCATCCCAATACGAAAACGAATAGTTTTCTTGTGGCGCATCTTTGGCCACACCCCAAATGCAGATACCATAGTTAAAAATAGTATATTTAACGCTCTTTAGAGTACCACTTATTTTAACTTTTTTATTGATGGCTGGGATGTAGATGTAGTCTTTAGCAATAGCCGGCTTAGCAGGGTCTATACTCGCTAAGGTATTATACGAATTATCTTCTGGCTCGACATCTGGCATATCTGGCTGCTCGGTTTCACTATTGTCGTTGAGCATATTCTTTTTTAGCCTTAGCTCGTAATACCGGCGAATTTGCGCGACTTGTTCTTTATATTCTGCCTTAGCCTCTTCGTAAGCTTCAGCCGATATCTCGTCACGATTCGGCATGTTTATGTAAGTAAAAGCTAAAATAACACCTAGGGCAACAGAAATCACGGCAAATACTATTCCGATAATCATCCAGGTTTTTGGGTTTTTGACCTTTTTGGCCTCTTCCATCAAAATACCTCCTTTTTCTTTATATATTTTACCATAAGCACCTGAATCAAAACATAAAAAATATGCCCTCTCGAGTGGGGCATATTTTGTTTAGCGCTTCTTTTCCTTTACTTCGTTGCGGCCAAGGTTCTTCTTCGTCTCAGTAAAGACCACGTGTTTGCGCAAAACTGGGTCATACTTGCGAAGGCTGAGCTTGTCTGGCGTGTTCATGGTGTTCTTCTTGGTATAGTAAAGGCGAATACCAGATTCTTCAGAAACCAAACCAACAAGCTTGCGCTTGGTATTATTTTTCTTTGCCATATTGTTGATATTTTAGCACATCTGTTAGATTTTGTAAAATAGGAAGATCGGTGTTATATAAAATACATGATAACTAGTTTCGATATCGTTTCTGGAGGAGTCCACCCGGAGTTAGCAAAACAAGTTGCTAAAACTCTAAACAAAAAATTAATAAAAGTAGAGCTAAAACTATTCTCGAATGGCGAAAGATATGTTCGTTACGAGGAGTCCGTTCGTCAAAAAAATCTATTCATTATACAAAGTTTTTCGGATATTAATGGCTACTCTGTCAATGATGCATTTATGGAGCTACTTTTACTAATCGACGCGGCAAAGCGTGCATCTGCAAACGAAATTTCTGTGGTACTTCCTTATTTTCCATATTCTAGACAAGATAGGAAGGCTAGAAATCGCGAACCAATATCTACGTCTGTTATCATTAGCTGCTTACAGAGAATCGGAGTTAGTAGAATTATAACTGTCGATTTACATTCGGCCCAAACTCAGGCCATCTTTGACGGACCTTTTGACCATATAATCGCCAGACCAATCATTGTCGACACGATTAAGAAAATTGTTTCTGGGAATGAAAAAGAATATATCATTGTATCTCCCGATGCGGGTAGGGCTAAAGATTCTGAATCATATGCAAATGAACTGGGAGTTGATGTCGTACATCTCCCTAAGATCAGGGACAGAAAGGACTCTAGTATCATATCGAGACCGAACATCCCCCAAGATGTTAAGGGGCGTATCTGTTTAGTTATTGACGACATGATCGATACTGGCGGAACGATACTTAGTGCAGTTGATTCCATCTATGCGGCGGGCGCTAAAGACGTTATCGTTTTCGCGACGCATGGTATACTTTCCAATAATTCTGCTGAGAAATTTAAAAAATCTAAACTCTCGCGACTTTACCTTACGAATACTTTGCCACAAAATGAAAACCTATTAGTTCTAAAAAGTAAATTAAAAATAATGGATATGTCACCAATTATATCTAAAGCAATTCGCCGAATAGCAAAAGGCGAATCACTGTCTTTTCTCTTCGATGGCCTAAATGCAAAATAACCATAAGCATTGACTCGATGGTATTTTTATGCTACAATTAAATGACTAAAACAGGTAACTTCGGCGTAAACCCAAGTTGTATCGTTTGGTAAACATATATAGTCGTGTTTTTGTTAGGTGAAATATATGAGCATTTATAATTCTCTGTCTAAAACTATATCTCGCAATAATATTCAGACGCTTACTTTAGATATTTTTGACACGACTCTTCTTCGTGATATACATCCTGAAGAAACTCAGTTTCGCATTGTCGCCAAAAAATGGACTAATATTTTCAGAAAGAATATTTCTACCGATATTACGGTAGACGAGTTATTGTCAATAAGACTATACTCCCGAAATGAAATGTGGAACATTGGTGGGATATATTCAAAGAATGAGAATTTCCAGGATTCAGCCTTTAGTCTAGATGCATATCGCGTATATGACGTTAATCTTGAATCCTGGTTTAAACAAATAGTAGAGATACTAGATATTAAATATAATTCAAAGCTCAGACCGAAACAAGTTTCAGGCATAGTAAAACAGATGATTCGCGACGAATTATCTACCGAAAAACAGTTCCTTAAACCTAATGTACGCCTTATCGAAGACATAAGAGCGCTTAAGAGAGCTTATAATCTTAAGGTTTATTTCGTTTCCGACATGTATTTATCAAAAAAATACATACTCGAACTACTAAATCATTTCGATGTAGATATTTTTGATGATGGTATAGTTTCTACGGATGTATCGTTTACTAAATCTAATGGCAGCCTTTTTACGTATCTCCATATGAATAAACCATTTGGTGATAGTTTTGATCTATCCAGCAATCTCCATATAGGCGATTCCAAAAATTCTGATTATTTACAACCAATAGCTAATGGCTCGAGCGCCTTCTTGTATAAGAGAATTAACACAAATGATATATTCAATAGATTATCTAATAAAATTCATCTCCGAAATGCCGTAGCGAATGAAAAGAAATCTTTGCGGAAAAAGCTTCTCACGAAGTCTAATTCGCCGGCAAATATTTATTACCAACATGGGCTCTTGTTTTCCCAGGCTATCTATACTTTTTTGTTACATGTCGGTTTATCTGCTAATAATTCTCCCAATACTACATTTCTAATGGTGTCAAGTGAGGCAAAATCATTTAGAGAATATGGTAAACTTTTAGCTCCTAAATATTTTGATTTGAAAAATATCGTCGTTGCGGACAAATTAAACCGTCGTCGTATAATAAGGGCACTTGTTTGGTACTTAGCCACCAATGACTACAAAGATTATAACCTAAAGCCTATTTTTAATATCATTAGTTACGGTGAAGTTGAAGGGACTAGAAGAGATATTTATGAATTCTTTTTTGGAAAAGATTATCCATACAGTGAACTGACGATTAACTTACGCTCAGAGAAAGAGTTTTATAAGGCCTTTCTTAAAGAGATTAAAAATGCTGATCCTAAGTATACAAAAGAACTTAAAAACTCTTTCGACTACGTTGTGAAATTTTTGCCTATGCCCAAATCGCGCACCACGATAGTGGACCTCGGTTGGGGTGGAACAGTTCAAGCTTTGTTTTCTGATTTTGTGAGATGTATGGGTATTAAGGCTAAAATTGACGGCCTCTATCTTGGAGCGCATCCAGCCGATAGATTTGCGATCGACAAGATTGAACTAAGGGGATACTTAATGCCTAATGTTCGCATCGGCGAAGATCGCTCTATCTGGAACGCGGTATTATGGGAATACGCTTTTACTAATAAGGTTCAATTCAACGAAGATTTCACTCATATAGAAAATCTCCATAGAGGTATAATTGATGGCCTTTCGATTTTTAAATCGTCCCACATGGCCCCGTTTGATTATTATCGTCTAGTGTGTAAGCCTCAGATCCGCCATTACATATCTAATCCGTCAAGAGATACGGTTAAAGTTCTCGGGAACATTCAGTTTGACGCCGGATTCGTCGATTACCATTGTTTTAGAATTGTAAATTTCAATCTTAGTATGTTTGGCATAAGAAAAAGACTACTATTTGATACTAAAAACTTGTTAAAATATGAGATTTTTGGCCAAAATCATTGGGCTGCAGGCTATATAAGTTATTACCGCTTATATATTCTTAAAATAGCGTTAAAGATAATCGGAAAAATCCGTCATAAATATTACATCTAGCTACTATCTATAAATACTTCTTATCTTCCGGCGGATAATCATATACAATATAGTTAGTAAACTTGGAGATACTTATGATTATTATCAATGGTACAAATGACAATTTCCAAAAAGAAGTTCTCGAGTCCGAATTGCCAGTTTTAGTTGATTTTAATGCGACTTGGTGCCCACCGTGCCAAGCTCTTCATCCTATTCTAGAAGAAATTGCTGACGAGGGCGGAGATTTTAAGATTGTAGCCGTAGACATCGATGACGAAGAAGAGCTAGCCGAGAAATTTAATATTAGTTCAATTCCCTGCTTGATTCTATTTAATGATGGCGTTGAAGTTGATCGCAAGATTGGCCTTCAGCCCAAAAAACGGCTCCAGAAAATGCTAGGAGTTAAATAATGTACGATATTGCTATAGTCGGTGCTGGCCCAGCAGGATTAACTGCTGGCATCTATGCCGTCCGCGCAAACAAAAAAGTGATTGTTTTTGAAGCGCTTACGGCCGGCGGCCAAATTATCAATACTTCTCATATCGACAATTATCCGGTCGCCCCTCATATAACAGGCCTCGAGTTTGGCCAAACTCTTGAAAAGCAGGCCAAAGATTTAGGTGTCGAGATTGAATACTCCGAAGTAACCCATATCGTTAAAGAAAATAACGTATTCATGGTGAGAACTGAAGATGAGACCTATTCCTCAAGAGTCGTCATTATTGCATCTGGCACTTCTCCGCGAAAGCTCGGACTAAAGAACGAAGATGTTTTTGTCGGGAAAGGAATTTCTTATTGTGCCACCTGCGACGGAGCTTTTTATAAAGGAAAGATTGTTGCCGTTAATGGTGGCGGTAATTCTGCTTTACATGAAGCTCTTTATCTTTCTGATATTGCTGCAAAAGTTTATCTAATTCATCGCCGGAATGAATTTCGCGCTTCAGATAATCTTGTAGACAAAGTGAAAGCAAAAGACAATATTGAGCTAGTTCTCGAATCTAACATCGTTGAACTACTGGGAGACGGTCATTTACGTGGTATTAAGACCGATACTGGCCGCGAAATTGAGCTGGACGGCTTGTTTGTTTCGATTGGTCGCACGCCGAATACCAAAAATCTTATCGATGGTTTAGAATTAGTAGAGGGGGATTACGCTAAAGCTAATGAAGACTGCCATACTAATATTCCCGGGGTCTTCGTGGCTGGCGATGTTCGCAGCAAAGAGCTGCGCCAACTCGTAACTGCTACGAGCGATGGTGCGATTGCGGCGACGGAAGCCGTAAACTATCTAAAGGAGGTTCAGTGAACGAAAAAGAAAAAATGCTGGCCGGAAACTGGTACCTAGCTAATGATGCCCAGTTGGTTACTGAAAGAACCACGACGCGTACGCTTTTGCAGCGCTATAATTTGACGATCGCATCAGATTTTATGGGGCGCGATGCTCAACTTCGTCAAATTCTCGGAAATGCCGGCAATAATCTCAAGATTGAACAGCCTTTTTGGTGTGACTACGGCAAAAATATAGAGATTGGCGAAAACTTTTATTCCAACTTTGGTTTGACTATTCTGGATGGTGCAAAGGTCACGATTGGCGATAACGTAAAATTTGGCCCGAACTGCAACCTATATACTGTCACTCATCCAAAAGAAGCCGAAAAACGCAATCAAGGTCTAGAGCAAGCGCTTCCGATTACGATAGGTAATAACGTCTGGCTAGGCGGAAATGTAACGATTTTGCCTGGCGTCTCGATCGGAGATAATGCAATCATCGGCGCCGGAAGCGTTGTTACGAAAAATGTTCCAGCCAATACGATTTTCGCTGGCGTTCCCGCCAAAAAAATTTCCGTAAACTATGACACAGAGTGGCAGACAATTATCGACATAACCAATAAAGCGCTAAAAGGCGATATTAAACTATCAACGTCTAATATCCAGCGCGATTTTTCGATTGGTTACGGCCGCGCCGTGCAACTTCTTTCAATGATGGAAGACGCTGGCATTATCAAACGCATCGATAATGGCAAGTATGAATTATCCATTAAGTCTATTTATGACATCAATATTCCGGAAGGCATCGCAGTCAACTTCCCTGAAGATTTGGAGTATTACACCGCAAACTGGCAACTCATAGTTAATGTTTTGGATTTTGTACTGAAGTCTAATAAAGACAGCTTAAGTGTCGCTTTAATACAGAAAATCTGTCATATTGGTTATCATCGTGCCACTTTGTTGATTGACACAATGGAAGCAAACGATATCATTAAGCGAGAAAAGCAAAATGGTAAAACTGTCATAAGGCTGGCTATATCCAGTCTTGACGAAGTTAAAATACCGAGTAGCGTCAAAATCGATTTACCGAAATAAGCGTATGCTATAATGGCCTTAGATATGCATAACACAAAGCGTCATCTACTTAAAATAGTTCCCGTATTATCTGGTGTTGCCCTTCTATTCGTCTTAACTGGTAGTACCGCGATGTTATTGCGCTCTCCAGACGATATAGTAGAAACGGAGACCTCAGACAACTCAGAAACTGCCGAGACGACCGCCGAAGAACCGAAAGATACGTCCGTAAAAATTAAAGCCGACAAAAATACCGATTGGAGTTACGAAATTGAAGATCAGAGTATTATCGAATTGAGCGATTCTCAGTTTAATGAATTTGTTTCGGCCCTAAACGACGAAACTGAAACCACGCATGAGTTTTTCTTTAAAGGACTCCAGGAGGGATCCACAGTTATAAGATTTACATCGGACGACGGGAGACTTGTAGAGTACTCTGTAGATGTTGATACGGACTTAAATGCTACTTTAGAAATAATAGATAATACCATCGCCGACTAGGATTGACTTGACAATATTTTTAGGTTATTATATTTTTTGAGTTAAAACTTGCATTTTAAAAGGGGGTGTTTTCGTTGACGGTAAAGAAGGTGTTTCGCTGGCTTCTGGTGTTGATATGGCTAACGTTTACAATATTTCTCTCTCGCCAAAATGGCGCTAGCAGTTCTACGTTGTCTGGGAGTGTCGCTACTGGCCTTAGTGGTTTTCTCGCAAAAATTGGCATCAAAGTAAACTACTACAGTTTTCATGCTTTTTTACGCCAAATGGCACACTTTAGCATACATCTCGTATTAGCAATTCTCTTCTACCGAGCTCTCGTGTTGGTATGTGGAGGCTTTAAGACTAGCATCTGCCTCAGCCTGCTCTTCTGTGGGCTAGTCGCATTTTATGACGAGTATGTTCAATATTATAGGCCCGGACGCGTTTTCGACCTGGAAGACATTGCACTGAACTTATTAGGTGTTAGCCTTGGTGTCATTCTCGGCATTCTTTCCGTTAAACAAAACGAATAACCACCTCGCAAGGGGTGGTTTTTTATAGTTTCGTATCTTAAAATATTATTAATGTTGGAGTTGAGAAATATTTGTTATAAGATTGGGAAGCGCGAAATTCTGCATAATGTTTCTTTTTGTGTTGGTTCTAAAGAGTTTGTAGTAATTACTGGTCCGAATGGAAGCGGCAAATCAACTTTGCTTCAGATTATAATGGGTATTCGTCAGCCTTCTTCAGGGAATATTATCTTTAATGGTAAAGACATATCCAAAATATCTATTACTGATCGCGCAAAAATTGGCCTTGCGTATTCTTTCCAGCAACCTGTACTTTTTAAAGGATTAACGGTAAAGGATATTCTCCAAATATCCGCTACTGGAAATGAGACATTCCTAGTTGATAATGATACTGACTACGACGAGCTTCTACGGGCCGTCGGTCTCAGCCCAGAAGAATACTTAGGACGCGAGATTAATGATTCATTATCTGGCGGCGAACTTAAGCGTATCGAGATTGCCTCGGCGTTTGCGAGAAACGCTAAACTAACACTCTTCGATGAGCCCGAAGCGGGTATAGACCTATGGAGTTTCGATAAGCTAATTAAACTATTTAGGAATCGTCCAGATAAGGCGATAATCGTGATATCTCACCAGAAACGCATATTAGATGTTGCCGATAGAGTCTTAAAACTGGAGAATGGTCGGGTTGGCGAGGTTACGAAGTTATGATGAATCTCGACGAAATTGAACAGAAATTACTGAAAGATGTTGCCAGCATTACCTCTGTTCCAGAAGGAGCCTATAATTTTCGCGTAAATGGCGAGTCTATCAGTAGACAGAGCTCCGAACATATTAATATTGTGCCAAAAAACAATAAGAGCGGCATTGATATCTATATTTCGCCGGACACAAAAGACGAAGTAGTGCATATCCCCGTAATCATCAGCAAAAGTGGACTAAAGGAGGCCGTCTATAATGACTTCCATATTGGCGATAACTGCGAGGTGACGATTGTAGCTGGCTGCGGAATCTATAACTGCGGCACAGACGATTCGATACATGACGGAATCCATACTTTTTATATCGGTAGAGGTTCTAAGGTCAAGTATATCGAAAAACACTACGGAGCCGGTCCTGGCGCAGGCAAAATACTAAATCCTGTCACGAACTTATATCTTGAGCCAGGTAGTTACGCGGAATTAGAAATGGAGCAAATCAGAGGCGTCGACTCTACTAAGCGCCTGACTCATGCCGAGCTAAAAGATGGTTCAAAAATTTTAATTCAAGAGCGACTCCTTACTCATGGCAGACAAACAGCTAATAGTATTATCGAAGTTACAATGCTCGAAAAGAATACAAGTGCCGACATTGTTTCCCGTTCGGTTGCAAGAGATTACTCGCGCCAAAGCTTCACTTCCCATATAATCGGTGAGGCTCTTTGTAGGGGCCACTCCGAGTGTGACGCAATCATGATGGAAAACGCACAAGTTGTAGCTACGCCTTCTCTTGAGGCTAGAGATATAAACGCCGAGCTCATACATGAGGCTGCTATTGGAAAGATTGCTGGCGCTCAATTGACTAAGTTGATGACGTTAGGATTGACGCGAAATCAGGCAGAATCGCAGATTATTAATGGATTTTTGAAATAAGGCATAAAAAATGGAGCCGCGACCGGGATTTGAACCCGGGACCTCATCCTTACCATGGATGCGCTCTACCGACTGAGCTATCGCGGCAACTTACGTGATTTTATCATATTATGCCAAATAAATAAAGAGCTCACGCATATATGAACTCTTTATCCGCAATGTATAAGGATTAATCGTTATCTATCATTTCGAATGAGTTTTCGAATATCTTATTTGCTCTACGTTGCATATTTATTGTATTAATAGCCGTGATGACAAAAATAAAAATAGTCATGACAATTATCAATGCGGCAATAATAAAGATAAAAGTATGCGCTGCCTTCATAGGCCTTAGATCAAAGTCACTCGGTCGGAGATGATCTTCTGCCATTTCGTGGTCGTATTCGATGGCAAACTTGCGGCGGCACGATTTACATTCGACATCACGTTCGCCTACTTTAAAATCTAGATTTGCATTACAGTTTGGGCACTTTTTCTCAATTATTTTCATATTATCTATTATAGACGTAATTACTGTCTAAAACCCCGTCCGAATTATCTTTTAGTTGATTTTGAGCGTAAAAAGTAAAAGCCAACATGCCAACCGCGAAGGCGATAACGACTCCGCAGATAACTCGCATCATAATCTTTACAAGCTTCGGATCTACCTCTTTTGAGCCGATACCTTGCTTCGGTTTGGCTTTATCTTTTTCCATTTATTATTCCGCTCTCTCCGTCAACTCAACATACTTTGGCTGAATATTCTCAATTTTAATAAAAACTGCATCGCCTTCAACATTCGTAGTATCATTTGCGGCGATGCTGCTAGTATTGATATAGATGTTATAGTCACCATCACGTGTAATGGAGTTGATGCCAAAATACGATAATCCTTCCATTTCGGAGGTGATTAGGATAACGGAGCCCGAGTTAAAGAAGTTTTCTTCTAGCTGCAGGCCGTGTTCTTCCGTACGGCCGCCTAGCATATTTACCTGATTAATTGCGTCCTCATACTCCGTATTACTCTTAATTAGGCAATACTTCTCACAGTTGAGTTTTTTGAGAAGAGTATAATACTTTGGTTCCTGATTTTCAGAGCTATCAGCATTAACTTCTGGACGATACGAATAGCTAGCCGAATCATATTTAACAGATATTACTTCAGTTATATTATCTTTATCCGTTAATGCCGGATCTCCGTCTACTAGGGCCATGTATTTCTTATTAATCTCCATACCGAAGAGAATAAGCCCCATCACAATTGCAGCACCTGCCAAAAAGCAGATAGCGGTAGTTAAGACGACTTTAGTATCTATTACTGTTGAATTGTTTTTGTTTGCGCTAGTGCCACCCTTTTCTGACATCACTTTCCCTTTCTATTAAATTTTCATAATGTCTGCTTCTTTTTCGGCAAACAATTTATCAATTTCAGTATTGAAGTCTTTAATCATATCGTCGACTTCTTTCTCGGCGCGCTTGCGAGCATCCTCGGCTAATTCTGCAGCCTTAATATCCTTACGCGCATCATCGCGGGCTTTGCGAAGAGAAATTTTTGCCTCCTCAACTTTACCGCTAGCACTCTTAACGATTTCCTTGCGGCGCTCTTCTGTTAGCGGTGGAACTGGAACACGAATTACGCGACCATCATCGGAAGGATTGAGCCCCAAGCTCTGATCTGCGCGAATTGCAGCTGAAATCTTTGCGATATTATTCGTGTCGTATGGGGTAATCAATAACATTGTACCACCAGACACAGTTACGTTTGCTATCTGATTAAGTGGCGTAAACTGGCCATAAACCTCAGCCTTCACGCTAGCAAGCATATCTGGGTGCGCACGACCGGTACGGACCTTTTTCATTTCTTCCTTAAAACGGTCTACCGTCTCTGTCATCTTGGTTTTTACGCCGTTAGTATTGAACATAGTCTCTCAAACTCCTTCTCGTTCTTAAACTTAATTACGATATCTCCCGAACCACGGGCGCTAGTATGTACTTTAACCTTGACGCCAAGATGATTGCCTATCTTCTCGGCGCGAGCGTCACTAGAAGCACTTTCTGGACGTTCTTTTGCTTGCTTAATGGCTTTTTTGCGCGCCTTAAGTTCAACCATATACTGCTCTACTTTGCGCGCGCTCCAGCCTTCAGAAATAATGTGTGGCAAAACGGCATTGATTTCTTCTGGTGAGGCCGTAATTAACGGACGCATCTGGCCTTCAGAAAGATTATGCTCAACCATACTATGTTTAACTTCATCTGGCAATGTTAGAAGCCGCATTTTGTTCACGACTGCAGATTCACTCTTGCCGACACGTTTCGCTACTTCTGCTGGACTAAGATTAAATTGGCTTTTGAGCTTAGCGTAGGCGGTCGCAATTTCAATAGCATTTAAATCCTCGCGCTGAACATTCTCTATTAATGAGATTTCTAGTCGCTCCTGCGCTTCGAGCGTGCGCACGATTGCTGGTACTTTATCTAGCTCGGCAAGTTTAGATGCGCGCCAACGCCGTTCACCAGCTACAATCTTATACTTATCGCCCTCCTTCGTGACGACAAGTGGTTGCAATACGCCATGTTCACGGATAGAATCCGCAAGGGCCTGGAGCTCATTCAAATCAAAATTTCGACGTGGCTGTTCCTCGTCTGGGATAATGTCGGATACTTTAATCTGACGAAGCTGGCTGTCTTTTTTGTCTTCGTCGGCTGTTGGATCAAAAATATCATCAAAATCGTCGGTAGGGATAAGATTTGCGAATCCGCTACCTAAACGGCGAGCGCTCATTTAGTGCGCTCCATAACCTCTTCGGCGAGGTTCTTATAAGACTTTGCACCCTTGCTGAAGCGGTCGTATTGGCCAATTGGGATGCCATGGCTTGGCGCTTCGGCCAAGCGAACATTGCGCGGAATGGTAGTTTCGAATACTAAATCTTTGAAACGTTTCTTTACTTCGGCTAGAACTTCAGAACTCAGAGCCGTACGTCGATCGTACATTGTCGCCAAAACGCCTAGCAATTTAAGATTAGGATTCATGGCTTTGCGCACAAGCTTCATCGTCTCGAGGAGCTGACCAACACCTTGCATGGCATAAAATTCGGTCTGAATAGGTACCAAAACGTATTCTGATGCGATCATACAGTTTACCGTCAATAACGATAGACTTGGTGGGCTATCGATAATAATAAAATCATAATCGTCCACAACAGTTGAAATAGCATGTTTAAGGAGAAGGAATTTGTTTTCCATCTCGTTCATTTGGACTTCAACATCAGCTAGCTCTGGAATCGTAGGAGCTACAAAAAGACGCTTGGCCTTGTTTCGAATAATAATATCTTTAAGCTCACATTCGCCAAGCATGACGTCGCACATAGTCTTGTCGAGTTCGCGTAAATCGATACCAAGGCCAGAACCAGCGTTACCCTGAGGATCAAAATCTATAACTAGAGTTTTTTTGCCGGCTTTTGCAAGATAGAAAGCAAGATTAATAGACGTTGTAGTCTTGCCGACGCCTCCCTTTTGATTGGTAACAGTAATTACCTTTGCCATATAACTATTTTACGATAAATTTCACGATAATTAAAGAGAAACTACCAAATGTAGGACTCAATAATTTGAGGAAGTGGAATTTCAAGTAAAATTAAAGCCTTTTCTTCGTAGCGAGTGCCAAGATAGTTAATCAGGTCGATATCCTTATCGAAGAATTTTACTTTCTCGTTGACTTTTACGCCATCAGGCTTCTGACCGAGAATTAATATCTCTGACATTAGGTCATAGTTAATCTTGTGAATCTTTGCTAAATCGTCGGTAATAAGGATTCTGCAGTTCGCATCCAACTGATAGATAGCCCGAAGTCCATACTTGACAGATGATGCCGATGTTGCGGCACTATCGTCGATAATGATCGAGCCACGCAGGCCCTTAGCTGGAGACATGCGGCCATGAAGTGGTCGAATCGCCTCTGCGCCGGCCGTAATCTGATCGCGATGAATCTTGAATTGGCGCGCAACGCCACAGGCCATAATGATAGGGCGGAGATTATGCTCGCCAATAACCTTAATGTTAACTGGCAGCTTATCGCGTTCTGGATCGTAGAAGATGCCCTTAAAGCCATCAAGACTCATAGTCTCAGTTTCTTCATAATAGAAGTCTGCTGGATGTTCATCGCCATACGTAAAGACATCCGGATTCATTAGATATTTTGCATATTTTTGCGGGACATCATTAAAGTTGATGAAAACGTTGCGCGAGCGATTAGCTATTTCGAAATATCTTTCTGCTTCTTCGTCAGTCTCGCAAGATGTAATTACACAAACATCTGGCTTGATGTCTGGAAAATCACTCATTGAATTAAAGTCTAGAATAAGCACATCTTCGAGTACGCTCGTATTAACGCCGAATGTTACCGTTAGAGCTTGGCCAAGAATCGTGCCAAGAGCACGAATGGCAGATTTCCGACCATAAGAACCAGTTACAACAATAACCTTAATTGTCGGATACTTCTTGATATATTTTTCGATTTTCCGTTTTGGACTATCAAAGAATAGCATTATTTCTTCGAACCTTTCTTAGTGCGTTGTTTTGCGCGCTCGGCATGAAGCTCGGCCATTTCGTCTTTGGAGTGGATTCCGAAGAATAGGTCCGTCAAACCATTAATCATGAGATAGGTGCCAAACACTTTGATGTGAGTTAACTCGCTAAGACCGTTGTCTGCCGAAATAACAAAAGCTAAAACACAGCCAATCATACCGTTTACTACCCACATAAAGCGATCCGTCATGTTATCGAAACTCTTGAAGCCCATAATAATCGTAACTATAGAAGCAAAGAGCACATACGCCGCAAGGATTTCTATACGAATCCAGGTTAGATTTTCGGTGCCCATACCCGGAACAACGGCTAAGAGTAAGAATACGGCTATGGCGAGTTCAAGGAGCCCTAGAAATAACGCAAAGCCGATATTGTGCTTGCGACGAGAGCGATGAACGCAGTTTGATAGTTCGATAATAGATAAACCAACCATGGTCCAGCCCACAATTTGGGTTAAATAACTAATTTCTGTCTTACTCGTCAGCATCATACAGAGGCCAGCAATCATGGAAATCACGCCCTTGATTGCAAATGTCAACCAATGGCTCTCAATAAATTTACGTTTTGTGCTCACTTCAAAAAGCTCCTATTTCTTTTATTTTAGTATAAATAAAGCGGAAGCGTTTTGCAAGGGATACGCCTTAAACATGGCGGATTTTGGCTCGGGTCTTTTCAAGTAAATAGGTTAGTTTATATTGGGTCGGTTTAATAACGAGATCGTGCGCGTGCAAATATATTAATTCTTCAACACCAAAACTGCGCTTGAATTGGCTAACGCCATAAAAACGGTGCTTCGTGTCGTCTAGTGCCGTAATACCCCAAAAATTATAACGCCTTATACCACGCTCACGTGCGTCACGCATCGCCTGCATATGCAATAGCGGTGCGCCGGAATACTTCGTGCCAAGTTCGGTGGATACACCATAATGGTAGGATGCTTCATTCCCATAAAAGATCATAAAGTTCTGTGCTAATATTTCGTCACCAAGTTTAGCGGTGTATAGTTTTACTTCGCCATATTTAGCAAAAGCTTCAAACTGTTTGCGCAAGAAGTCTTCGGAGAACTCGACGAAATTATGGCGGGCAGCCGTCTGGAGCTCAATTTCGTAAAACTTTTTGATGTCTCTTGGATCCGTACTAGTCGAAACCGTAATGTCGTTTTTCTGTGCTTTGCGGATTTTTCGGCGCAATCCCTGAGATGCGCCGGCCAAAATTTCTTCCTCCGGTTTAGAGATATCGAGTATGCCAGCATATTCTACCGATAAGTAAATTGGGGCAGGTGTAAGGCCTAAATCCTTGAAGAGCTTGCGGTTTTTATCGGATTCGATTATCTGTGGACGCACGCGCACAAATACGCACTTGTTTGCCGTGCCTTGCTCTTTAATGTCTGCAAAAACCGCCTCTCGGAGCTTTTTGTTACTCCAATCCATAATCGGGCCGCCCGCAATCGCCATATAAGTACCACGTTTGGCAGTCTCAACTTGCCCTACGTAAGCAGCTAGGATATTATCCCCGTCATCTACGGCGATGCGACGAATGACTTTTTTGTGTCGCGCCTCATGGAAATCTCCCCAGGCCCATGATTGCAAGAAGTTTGCATCTTCGTGGCCCGAAACAAATTCGTCCCATTTCTTCTGATTGTTTGCGTCGATAATCTTCATTTTATTTTTTCTTTAGCTTTCCAAAAATATTAGCAGAAATACCAAAACAGGCAAAGAATACACCCACGATAGCCAAAATAAAGTTAAGCGGGCTCTTTTGAGCTTCCAATCCCGAAATATATTCTTCGGCCGTCTTCTCGCCCGATTCAATAGAATAAATTTCCTGCTTTTTTGAGGTATAAAATGGCCCGAAGCTATTGCCGACTTGCTTTGCAACTACGGTAACCTTCTTATCTTTAGCGTATTTATATGAGATGCGAAAATCGCCAATTTTTGGGTTTTCGGCGTCAACAACGTTTGTAATATATTCGCCACTGAGCGTATAGCCGCCAGCATATAGTCCAGTCATTTCGTCTGGCCCCATATCGGTGTCATACTCTAAATCGTTTATGAGTTTATCGCTCAATACATAGGCGCCAATCTGAAGATTCTTCTCCATGTATTCTTCGCTAGTATATTGCTGCGTAGATGGATTCTTGTGGTTTTCATCGTAATCCGACGAATCAATTATCCCCTCAAACCAAATCTTCTCATAAGTACAACTAGTCTCACAAATCTCTTTCCATTGATAAGTCTCTACAACGCGTTTCAATTTGAAAGTGGCTTTTGAAATGCCGAAGAATTCGTCTTTTAGCGTACTCGCAGCGGAAATGGTATCGGATAAGATAATTAGCTTGCCATCATTGGCGGCATTGATATTTTTTGAATCAGCTTGGACTATCTCATTTCCAGCTTCGTCAACTAGAGTATTTGTGCTGTCTTTATAAAAAAGCGAAATACCGATTAAGATTAAGCCGATTGCCACCAGAACTATATTCAGCGCTGATGAGATTTTTTTCTTAGTTTTTGCCATTATGCCTCCTTATAAATGACGGCGCTTTTTGCGCGCAACTTCTAACATATGAACAAACTTATAGCGTAATTTGCGTACCACTAAATCGTGTGCTGGGAGATAAGTAACTTGATTGCCACCAAAACCAGTTTTAAATGTGGTTACGCCAGCATAGCGATGGTGCGGGGAATTTGGCGGCGCGATACCAAAGAGATTATAACGCTTAAAGCCCAGATTGCGCGCATCGCGGATTACTTGCCACTGCAAGGCATAAGCTCCAGGAATCTTGCGACCTTCTTCGGTAGATGCCGCCTCGTGGTATATCGCCTCTGGCGATTGCATAATGACTAGACCTTTTGCAAGCGGTTTGCCGTCAAGCGTTGCCGTGTAAATACGAGCAGCTCCACCGAATGCGTCGTGCTGAGCCATAATAAATTCACGAGTGGACGGAATAAATCCTTGTCGCTTCGCAGTTTCCAGCTGCAAATCATAAAACTCCGAAAAAGCGTGTTTGCTCGTGTCGAATGCCACTTTCACGCCCATTTTTTCGGCGCGACGAACCTCGTAACGAGTTTGGCGACGCATATCTTTAAGCAACTCATCTTCGGAATAGCGCAAATCAATCATCACTGTATGCTCAGCGTGTAGATGCATCGGCGAAGGCACAAGCCCGCAATCCTTGATGATTTTGCGGTGCTCGCCAGTATCGCTAATATTTGGACGCATGCGCACAAACACGCAGTTTTCCGTTTTAGCGACTTCTCTGATCTGATTCATGAACTCTTTGACAAAATGCGGCTCATGGCTCCAGTCCAAGATTGGACCGCCTGGTATTTCGAGATAGCGACCGCGCTTGGCGTTTTTAACGATAACTACCGCCGTACCATGTAGCTCATCGCCGTCATAAAGACCGAGATAGTAGACTTTCTCGCCATCAATTTCATAGACTCGCCCCCAGCTTGAAGTCTGCAGGAAGTTTGCTTCGGGGTGTTTTTTCGCTACATAGTTATCTAATTCTGTTGGTTCGATTGGTCGTAGTTGTATCATTTGCCACCCTTTTGGCTTAGTTTTTCATACTTATCGGCGATTTCTGCCGCAAGCTCGTCGGCGTCAACAAGATAGCGCGAATGGCGCCACCCATCTTTAATGGTTAACTCGGAATTTTTAAGTAGTTCGTGCATCTTTTTGCCTTGGCGAACCGGCGTGATTTTGTCGTCGCTACCCCAGATGATTTGCGTATTTGTCGTAATATTAGAAATATCAAGCTTTTGGTCGGATGTTAGCATATTATCAAGAGTTTTCTTCATATTATCTGGCGCCTGTTCGTAATCGCTAGCTCCAAGTACTTTGTGAACGACTTTGCGCGCTAACGGAACCTTCTTTAATGGGGCAAAAGTTTTTGATAGGGCTTTAGACAAATCTCGCTTACGGGATTTTTCGTAAATTCCAGCCGCATCTAGTAAAATTAAGCCACCTAGATAATCTGAGCCTTCGCGGCAAAGCATATTAAGCAGAATGCGACCACCATTGCTGTGACCAAGCGCAATCGCGCCTTTTGGCAAGCGAGTATGCGCCCAGTCGGAATAATCCTGAATAGTAAACACTTTGTCGGATTTCGTACCGAGCCCCGGAACTTTCAGGAGCTCCGCATCGATATCGTATTTCTTGAGGGCGCGAATAACAGTTTGCCATGGTTCTGGCTTATAAGTCCATCCGTGAATTATGTAAAGTTTATTCATTAATATAACCCCCAGCTGGCGCGACGGCGGCGATGCGCCTCGTCTTGGCGGGCAAGTTTCTCAACATCGCGCGGATCATCAAGTAATTTCTCAACAATCCATTCGAGATACTGACTACCCTTAAAAACGACTGTTTCCTTACCGGTAAGGTTTTCTTCGAGGTACTTTAGTGCCTGTTGCGGCTTATCGAAAGAATGGACATTTTTTACTTTATCCTTAAGCAGCGGATAAGTGTACTTTTTCGTGCGGCGACCAATCATTACAATATTCTTTACTTTCGTATCAAGTAATAATTTAGCGAGCTTCTCGTGCTCTTCGCCTTCTAGTTTGCCCTGATCGATAATATCGCCAATGACGAGCCACTTATTCTCCGCCTGGAGTTCTTTTACCATATCCAGCACAGTCGTCATACTTATAATATGCGCATTATAACTGCTGTCGATAATCTTAATGCCTTTTTTACCATGCAAGAAGTTGCAGCGGGCTGGCGGCATCTGGAAATTATCGAGTGAATAGCTGATATCTTCACTGAGATAATCCATCAATTCTTTAAGCATTAATAGTTGCACCGTGACATCGCGCGGCATCGGCTCATGAAAGACGAATTTGTGCTTGCCGAAGTCGAAAACGGCCTTATCCGGAAAAACTTCGTATCCACGCAAATCGTTGTGGTCTACCGATACGACTTTTGCCTTGATTTTTTCTGTACAACGGCGCATCTTGGCACTTTCGCCGTCAATTAACACCAGCTTGCGCGTATTTTGAGGGATTGTCGAAAATTCATGAGCAATAGCCTCGTCGATGTTATCAAATTTACCTTCTTTGACTTCATTCTCAAAGAATACCGCATGGGAACGACCAAGCGAAACCCAACAACTAACCTCCGGCTTGAGCCATTTAGCAATAAACTCTGCCTCATGTGGACGCTCGCCGTCGCATTCCACAATATAGAACGGTTCATGATGGCGGTAGGAAAAGGCACGCAATGGTGTCCTAAAAATGAGCGAAGCCCACTTCCATTTACTGCCGGTAATGCCGCGCATACCGAGAATATCGAAGGCAATACCGAAAGCTGAATTGGCATTGTGCGAATAGTGCGCCTTGGCGCCAAGCTGACTCTCGATAAGGTTCAACATGGTGGTTTTGCCAGCCGAACCAGTCACGACAATAATGCGCGGATGCCATCTCCTGAGAGAGATGTTAGCAAAAAACTTAAAATATCCCGCCGCAACAAAGTAAAATTTCTTCTTAAATTTGGAAATTATAGTCATCTATTTAATTATATCACGCCGCTTAAGCTCTAGCAGTACCGTCGGTACCGCTGGCGGTGGCGTGAAATAATTCGGCCGCATCGGAAGACGAATCCGTGGCGCATAATGAATGAACAACCGTTTGCCTAATTGCGAGGTATAATGGCGATCGTTGTTTAGCAATTTTAGCGCAAATTGTTTCTGTAAAATGAGATATATCGCCTCTGGTGGGTTATCCGCCTCGTCCAACTTATGCAGAATTGCCGAGCTAAGATGGAAAGGTGGGTTCGCAAAAACCTTATATGGTCTTTCTGGTAGCTGCATCTCGAGAAAATCCTGTTCAACAATCTGAACATTTTCAAATTTACCAACATTTTTGCGGAGCAATTCTGCCGTTTCGCGATCTGGCTCAACAGCAATAACTTGTTTACAGCGCTTTGCGAGCGCCGCCGTGATTACGCCAGAACCGGCACCGATATCAATAACCGTATCGCGTTTTTTGATATTGCTATGCCCAATCAAAAAGCCCGCTAATTTTGGGCCTTTCAAGAAGTGTTGAGATAACTGATATTTACGCATCTTTCGGAAGTAGTCCTAACTGACGCACAGCCTCATACATCGCGACGGCACTGGCGCAACCGACGTTGATAGAACGCGTACTACCGAGTTGTTCAATATAGAAAGCACCATCGGATTTATCTAATAATTCTTGAGAAATACCGTCAGATTCTGAGCCGAAAACTAGGATTGAGTTTGCGGAAATCTGTGTCTTTTGGAGCGCCCGCGATTCTGGGCGGTTGTTGTCGACCGAGATAATTTTCATGCCGCGCGCTCTCGCATCGGCCACAAAATCATCCACGGTCGCAAAATGATCAATATGAAGATATTTATCCGTTACCATGGCGCCACGACGATTATACTTACGCTTGCCAATAATATGAACACGCGCCACATTAAAGGCGTTGGCATTACGAACGATGGTACCAATATTAAAATCATGCGCTAGATTTTCGATAGCTATTTCGAGCGGGATACGGGTTTTGTCGAGCTCGGCAACAATAGCCTCATTCGGCATACCTTTAAATTTATCAACAAGATTTCGAGAATCTTCGCTCGGACTCATAAATCTAGTTTAGCTTATTTTTTCGCAGATTTCTTTTGCTCTTTTTTGAGAGCTTTTTCTTGTTCGTCTTTTTCCTTGACGCGGATTGTAACTACATCAATGATAAAACGCACAAAAGACCAGGCAACGACGTTCATGCAGAGCGCAATAATAGCGACAAGCGGCAAAATCAACATCGCAACGCCAACCGATTGGTTAACTAGGGCGCAAACCCCCGCAATCAATACCGAAACACCGGCCAATAATAGATAGGCCCAGCTGAGCAAAATTACCTGTTTACGGCTTTTATATAAATTCATGAAATAATTAACCAAGTCCATAATTCTATTATATCATACTTTTGCTTATTTTGCAATAGTAGTATAATAGAAACATGTACGAGCGACTAATCGAAGAGCTAGAAAAAGGTATCGATCCCGATCGCGCCGAGCGCACCGCACACTATTTTGGCATCAAAGAAGGCGGCTACGCTGAGCATGATACGCTGTTGGGGATTTCTTCTCCGCATATCCGTAAGGTCGCTAAAGATTTCAAAACTCTACCTGTTCAAGATATCCTGAAGCTACTACATTCCCGCGTGCACGAGTTTCGCTTTGCGGCACTCGTAATCTTGAAGGAGCGCTATAAAAAAGCCCCCCGCGAGACGGTTGAAATATATATGGATAATCTTGATTATATTAATAACTGGGACCTCGTAGATTGTTTCGCGTCCCATATTATTGGCCGCTGGTGTCTCGAAAACCAAGACGAAACTATACTAATTAAACTCAATCAAAAATCTAGCTTATGGCGTCGCCGAATTTCACTTGTAGCCTATCAGGCCTTTTATCGTAAAGGCATCCTCAGTAGTGGTCTCGAATTAATCGATAAACGCCTAGATGACCCAGAAGATTTAATGCACAAGGCTTGTGGCTGGATGTTGCGCGAGATTTATAGTAAAGTAGACAAACATGTGGTCGAATCTTATATTATCGACAATTACGATCGCATGAGCCGTACTACTCTGCGTTATGCGATTGAGCATATGCCAGAGGAACAACGCCAAAAATTTCTAAAAAGACAATTCTAATGAAATCAAATTTTAAACCATACGAGCCAGAAAAATGCTGGGTCGGTGATGCGCATAAAATATGTTACCCCGACGAAGAAACCGCCGAGATGAGCGCAAGACTTACCGAGACCGAACACGGATTAAAGCCGAATTCGCTCAGTGTCTATAAATGCGAGTATGGTGACCACTGGCATCTTGCACATAGTCACAAAAAATAGACATCAAAAATCCCCCTTATTGGGGGATTTTTTGTTATTTCTTAGCTTTTTTAGCTGGAGCCTTTTTGGCGGTCTTTTTGGCCGGTTTAGCCTCTTTTGCAAAAGCTGGCATCTTTACCACCTTGGCATTAGCTTTGTTAATTTCGACCAGCTTATCCATTGTAGCATTAATGCGCATACGGTTGCGGATGCTATTAATAACCTGCGGGTCATCCAGCTGAGCGACAGCGTTGGCGTCATTTTTATAGACGGCGCGCATTTCAGCTACCTGCTTCTCGACGGCAGCATCGTCAACATCGACCTTAAGCTCATCGGAAAGTTTTTGAACGATGATAGAGCTACAAACGCGGCGGACAGCATTGGCGCGGACTTCTTCAGTCCACTGATCTTCGGTCTGATTATTTTTCTTGAGATAATCTTCAATCGTAAAGCCACGACTCTGAAGATTGCGAAGCATGTCTTCCTTAATGTGGCCAATCTGCTCGTCGACGAGCGTCTCTGGAGCTTCGGTCTTAGAGTTATCTACTAATTCATTTAGAAGATCGTCTTTGTATTTTTCTTCGGCTTCGTGATCGGCTTGAGCTTTGAGATTTTTCTTAATATCTTCGCGGAGCTCTTTGAGAGTGGCAAATGCACCGGATTTTTTGGCGAGGTCGTCGTCAATCTTTGGGGTTTTAACTTCACTAACCTGTTTGACGAGAATTTCAAATACAGTTTTGGCGCCAGCAAGGTCTTTATTGGCGTAATCTTTAGGAAAAGTAAGATTAAGATCAAATTTATCGCCGACTTCATGGCCAATAATACCGTCTTCGAAGCCTGGAATGAACTGACCGGAGCCAAGACGAAGATGATAATCTTTTGCAGAACCACCTTCAAAGGCTACATCATCTTTCTTGCCAGTAAAATCGATGATTACTTCGTCGCCATCTTTCGCGGCGCGCTTTACGACGCTAGGCTCAGCGTAGCTCTCGGCGATGCGATGAAGAACATCTTCGACGTCGTCATCGGAAACGACATGCTCTTCGCGTGGGGATTTGAGCTTATCGTATTTACCAAGCTTAACCTCCGGCATAATGTCGGCCTTAACTACAATCTCGGCCATTTCGCCAGGAATGTATTTCTTTACGTCGACATGAGGAATGGAGACCGGAATAATGCCGGCACCGTCGAAGAGCTGCGGAATAGCGCGGCGGACGGCGAGATCTAGCGTATGAGAAGCGAGATCGTTTGGATTAACATGTTGCTCTACGACGTTGGCTGGGGCTTTGCCGTTACGGAAGCCAGGAATCTTAATATCGCGAGCGAGGCGCTCGAGTGCTTTCAAGCGAGCTGGCTCGAAATCGTCCTTATCGAACTCAACGGTGAACTCGACAGACGTATTAAAAACTTTTTTGGTAGATTTCATGCTCAAAATTATAACATGAACAGATAAGCTAATAAAGCGTAGGCGATTTTATTCTTTAGATATAATGCCTTGGTCGTAATCTGTGCGGAAATGGCGCAACACTACGGTTGGCTCGACCTCGTGCTTGAGTCCGGGGTTTAAAATATCGTTCGGATCGAAAAGCTGTTTGATTTTGCCATATAAATCCAATATCTCGGCGTCCATATATCGACGTGAGAACATCGCAAGGAAACGGCCTTCTGGCGCGGAGCCACAGGCGGAACCACCGGCTTCGTTTATTAACTCCATATAACGGCGCATAAATGCAATCAAAGTGCGGCGACCTTCAGAAGTAGATGGCGTAAAGCTTGGGCGGACCGTGAAAGTATTAAAATCAACAGAGCCAAATATGGCCAGCTTAAGCTTCAGCTCGTGCGCCAGCTCAGTGACCTTGTCTAGGAATTCAACCTGGTTTTCAACCGGGATATACGCGCCGTCAATAATCGGCAGATGAAAGCTCGTATTAGAATCATTCAAATAGGCGACAACGTTCTCATTGAACGCAACAAAATCATCCTCGGTTTCGTCGTTTTTCTCAATTACGCGCATCGTCTTTGGTAGGCGCTTTTTGAGCTTACGCAACTTACGGCGGCGATCGCGACGAATGTCGTCTTTGGCGCTCGCAATAATTAGATAACCATCATCGTTAGCCTTACGGAAGATTTTCGAAGATTTGCCAGTGTTTGGCGCTTCATTGAATAGCTCTGTATCATAAAACTCAATATCGGTGAATTTAAGCTTGCGGAGCTCCTCACAAGCGCGCGCGAACTGCGTGGCATTCTCGCATGGAATTGCGATATAATTCGGCTCCTCAAAAACCGGCTCAACTTTCAGGATGACTTCGGTAATAATCCCAAGCGTACCTTCGGAGCCGCAAAATAGTGGCAACAAATCGAATTCGCGTTTGGTTTTAACGCGGGTAATACCGGAATATCCGCTCTTGTCCTGCTCGACTGGAGCGATATTTTCAATAACATTGGCGTGCTTTTCAATAAGTTCATTTACTTTGCGATAGAGCTCGCCCTCAGAGTCTTTTTGCTTAAGCTTCTTGCGAAGTCCGCGGCGATTAAGCTTTTCGGTCTGGATAATTGAGCCATCCGCAAGGACAATTTCAGCCTGCTGGACAAATTCTATAATAGTGCGCGGCTCAGTGTTATCACTTGCGCAAGCGTTTTTAGCGATCAAACCGCCAATTGTTTCATGCGGGTCGCCCATGATTGGTAATTCTAGACCAACTAATAGTAATGCTTTGCGTAGCTCGCCGATTGTAACGCCGCATTGGACACGAACGAGGCGCTGGCGCACGTCGATTTCCTGCACGCGATTCATGCGCTCAGATGAAACAACGAGGCCAGAACCAATGCTGGAACCATTCTTATTGTATCCGGCACCATGCATTGTAATTGGCAGTGGAATATTTTTGCTGGCCAGCTGACTCGAGAACTTAGTGAGCCGACGAATATCCATCACGCTAACTGGTACAGCCACAAGACGCGGATGGTACTTCAAAATAGAGCGGTCCGTCGTATAACCTTCCAAAATGCTCGGCGCACTATAAGCAACGCCGTCGATGTGCTGATTTAGATAAATCGCAATTCGGTTCATAAACCACCCTTAAGCATTACCACTATTTTAGCATGTTTTTAGGTCTGCTTGCAGATTTTTCATATAAAAAATGCCCCGGCGCGCGGCCGGGGCGGTGTCGATAGTTGTTATCCTCTGATATGAACGAGACTTCTGCACTCGTTGGCGATGTCCGTGTCGATACTGTCGAGCGAAACGTCGTAGATTGTATTTTCGGTGAAGAATGCGAAAGCCAGCGCGTTGCCATCGTCTTTGTGATGGGCATGAACGAGGCTCTTGACCGCGGACGTGATGACCTGATCGCCTTCCTTGTAATCTTTACCTTCGCGGCCGTGTACGTTGCCGACGAGTTGGAAGCGGACACCTTCATCGAAGTCGATGGAATCACCATGCTGAGATTTCTGCATGAAACGCCAGATTTTCACCAGCATGTCGCGACGCAGAGCAGGATCGTAGGTGAGCGAGAACTCGGGTCTCCAGTTGGTCAGTTTAGGCATAATTAGCAACCATCCTTTCTAAGGTTCACCCCTTGCGGAGCGTGGAACAGATCCATATTTAATTATACCACTTTTGCTTTAAAAAGTCAATATGGCGTTTGAGTCTGGCGGCACTTTGTGATAAAATAGCTCTGTCTTTAACATGCGCGAGTGGTGAAATTGGTATACACGTATGCCTTAGGAGCATATGCCTTTCGGCGTGCTGGTTCAAGTCCAGTCTCGCGCACCATACAAAGACATCATCATGAGACCTAGTGGTCTCTTTTTTATTATTTATGCTTAAATAAGAGTAAGGAGATTTTTATGACGCCAAAAGACGAAATTATTAAAATTGTAAAAGATAAGCTTGCCGAAAAACTGCCGGATTTGAAGCCTGAAGAGCTTGAAGAAAACGGCAAAGTTTATTACATGAACGATCGTAATGACACTATTTTTGACTGGACGATGAATGCGCATCTCTGCCCATTTATGTGTTTCTATGCCGATTCTGGCATGGGTGCAATTAAAGTCACTCCATTCGGTGATGGCAAAGTCTCAATCGACCTCTACGAAAATAAGGCTCAAAAACCTTTCGTAACCGAGACCGTAGAGATGGATGCAGGCGCAATTCTAGACCTAGGCGTTTTCCTATACTTTAACGCCGACATGAAAGACCGCTTTGGCCGCTCGCTCGATGACATTGAATATATCGAGCCTACCGAAGAGATGAAGGCCGAATTCGACCATATTTGTTCCGGCGAAGAATAGTAAAAATACCCCCGAGCGATCGGGGGATTTTTTTATTTCTCGACTACATAGACGAGCCATTTGTTTCCGGTCTCTCCGCCTTCTTCATGAAAGCCAACGATACGAAATCCGGCATCTGCAAGAATGGCATCGAGTTCTTCTTTGCTATGGTAGTAGAAGAAGCGCTCAACATCCATATGGTATTCGCCTGGGAAATCCGCCCACTCTTCGGTTTTGTCTTTATATGCACGATTAATGGCGTTAAAAACGAAGCGACCGCCGTCCTTAAGCGTATCGTGGATTTTTTGAGCCGCCAGCACCACGTCTTCTGGTGTAAAATGCACAAACACGCGCCAGGCCAACACGCCATCATATTTCTGCGGAAAATCATCGGTCAGGACATTGAACTTCATTAGCTTCATGCGTTTTGCGGCTAAGGTCTGTAGGAAGCCGTCCGCCACATCACTAGCCATTACATTGAAGCCGAGTTGGCAGAGGTAGGCCGCATTTACGCCGTCCGCAGAGCCAATCTCGAAGATGTTTGCTCCTTCTGGGTACTTCGCAAAACTTTGTGCCAGGAATTGCTCGAGTTTTATCTGCTTGCGTTCGGCTTTTTCCGGATCTAGCGCCGCATGTGCTTTAGTGTTTTCTAGATAACGCTGGGCGGTTTTCTGGTATGCTTCCAAAGTCTGTTTATTCTGCTCGCTCATAATATCACTCCTTTTTTGTCGAGTCTTAAGGTACACCACTGTTGAGGTAATTATACCTTAATATTGTTGGCTGCAATAAATTCTGCGCGGAAGCGCTGCTTGTCACTGGCGAGTTCGGTTATATCTTTCAAAAACTTTTCATAATCTGGATCATCGACGTACATTTTTTGCTTTGCGTACCCACTGGGGCCAAATTTCTCCAGCAGGTGCTTACGTGACTCTTCGATTATTTCATCCAGCGAGGCATTCGGCGTATGCTCTTTACGATATTCATAAGTGCGCCAAAGTGGCTCAATAACTGAAGTATTGCGATCTGCCGACGACACAATTTTGCCGTAAATTGTACGCGGCTCCATATCTGAAGTTGAACGATGGTCGGCAATCGCGTCAGCCATAATTTGCATCTGATCCTCGTTGAAATAGTCGCGGAGTTTTTGATCTTTCAATAGAATGTTCGCCGACACTTTTTCATGGTTATCGGCGTCGATGTGGTGACCAACATCGTGATATGCCGCAATCGCATACACCATATCTAAATCTAGGGGTTCAGATACTGAACGCGCGAACTTAAGACTACGCTCAATCACATAACCAATGTGGTCCATTTGATGCCCGGCATCATTTTGGGCATATTGTGGCACTATTTTTTCAACTACGTGCTTACGCAATTCTGGATTAATGTCGCTAGCGTCGCGGGCAATAATATACCCCTTAATGCGGCGAATATCCGCCTGATCTTTCGGTCGATTATGCTCAATTTTCCAGGCTAGTTCTAGGTCGACTTTTTCGACCGGTAAGCCATCAATCCAATCAATCTCATCTGGACCAAAATCCTCCACGGCTATTTCCGCATCGTTGGCAAGATTATAAAGATAGTCAAATTTTGGCGACTTCGTAATATTGAAACGAGTCTTGAGTTCTTTGAAATACGTCGGTTTTACTTTCAGGTCAATGTCCGCCGTTTGGGCGCGAAGACCATGCATCAAAAGTGAACCGCCAGAAATGATGTAGTATTTATTTGCATCGAGACCAAATTCGGTCAAACGCGCAATATATTCTTCTTTATTCATAGCTAGACACAGGTATAACCGCCATCTACTGGAAGAATTACGCCCGTAACATAGCGCGCCTCATCGGAGGCGAGAAATACGGCCGCCGCATCTAGCTCGCCTGGTTTGCCATAGCGTTGCATCGGGACATGCTCCTTGGCGAAAGTCTGAAAATCTTCTGTATTTAAAGTATCAGTAGTGAGCTCTGTTTCAAAATAACCCGGGCAGATACAGTTACAAGTTATACCGCTGGTTGCCAGCTCTGCTGCCGTTGCGCGGGTGAAGTTGACGACCGCACCCTTCGAAGCATGATAAGCAATGGTCGGAATCTTCGTATTGCCGACCAAACCATACATTGAAGCAATATTGATAATGCGACCGTAATTATTTTTCTTCATTATTGCCGCAAAAGCGCGCGTCATCTTAAACACTGATGTTTCATCCGTAGCGATCGTGAAGTCCCATTCGTCGTCAGTCATATCTATGACACCAGCGTTTTTAGCAGAGCCGGCGCAGTTTAATAGGATATCAACATGCTCAAACTCGGCTTCGGCTTTTTCTGCAGCAGCACTAATATCTTCTGTCTTCGTGACATCGCACTGAATTGGCAATACTTTTATGCCATATTCGTCGATTAATTTTTTCGCTAGTTCTTCAAGTCGCTCAAAACGGCGTGCCAAAATTACCAGATTTGCGCCCTGCTTTGCGAAGGCAGTCGCCATCTGTACGCCCAAACCCGAGCTGGCACCAGTTACGACCGCAACTTTTCCTTTCAAATTAAACATAAACCTCCTTCTTTGTTTTATTATACAATAACTTGCGCCTTAATCTGTTTAAGCTTAGAATTAATATATGGGCAAATCTAGCAAAAAGAAGACCACCAAGAAGTCTTCTACTCCAAAAAAGACAACTTATAAAGCACTGCAACCAACACCATTCACTTTGAAAAAGTTCATTAAATTTTTTCTGAATAAGAAGACTTATACTTATCCGTTTGTCAGCCTGGCAACTGGTTTTGTACTTAACTACTTTTTTGCCTTTCCGTTCTGGCCGGTTACCGCGGTGACCGCTTTATTGCTCTACGCCCTGCGCTTTATTGACAACCATTGCGACCAAGATTACGACATTATGCACCATAAAGAGATTTTTTGCCGCAAAGACAACACCGTCATGATGTATGTCTTTATTGCGGCTTTCATTATTGCTAATGTTGCCTTGTTTGGCATTGAGGGACTTCTGAGCGCGCTGTTAATAGCCTACATTTTCTTATTTCAATTTACCTGCGAGTATGTCGAAACTTTGCTCAGCTCGCTATTCTTGACTTATCTCGCCTTCATTTATCGCTATCAACCAGACAATAAACTGCTAATTGCCTATATCTGCTGTCTGATTATGTCCAATATCTACGCCTTCTACAAGCAAGAAAAGCGCAAACATGAGTAAGATTACCGATATATTCCATCAAGCCGCCGAAGAAAATGCCAACCGGGTGGCTTTCTATTCTTACGAGGGGCGTGTCGTCAAAAAAACTTATCGAGAACTCACGCATGATATAAAAGTCTGCATTAATTACTTTAACGAGCACGACATTCATCGTGGAACTAAGATTTTTATTTTTGCACCGACCTCTTATAAGCTTACCGCTTTTATGATTGCGGCTTTCCGTATGGGCGTGCAAGTTATGTTTATCGATATTAACGCCAAGCAAGAAACGTTTAAGAAGCTGTTTAGAAAGTTTGAGCCCGACTACGCGCTCGTTTCAAATAAAACTCGCTTCTTCCGCCCATTCTTTAGAAGTATTTACCAAATTAAAAAGACCATTAATATCGACGATATCGAAGGCAAGGCTACCGATATTGAATTACCGGATATACCAGACGATGAACCAGCGCTACTTACGACTACGACCGGTTCTACTGGAATGCCAAAGATTGTCGTACGCTCGCATCAAGATTTATTTAATCAGCTTGAGTTGATTCATAATAACCTGCCTAAAAAAGGCCGCCCCGTCGTATTATCGACATCTTATATCTATTTATTCGCAGTGCTCGCAAGTGGCGATGAGGCAGTGTTGCCACTCGTAAAACTGAATCAGCCAGCTCGTCTTATCAACCGACAATTAGCGCATTACGCCAATGTACCTGTCACTATGATTTTTACGACACCGGTTTTCTGCCTTAAGGCCAACAATATTTTTAAAAACCTTGAACAGCTCTATGTTGGTGGCGCATCCGTTAATTTAGACCAGGCTATGAAGATTTCTGATAAGTTCTATAAATCTCAAAACTATATCGTCTATGGAGCGACCGAATGTAATATTATGGCGCACTGCGGCCTAAAGACTTATATCAAGAATCTTGCGACGAGTTACCGCTCAACGCTCGGAAAGACTTTTAAAGGCGTTTCAATTAGGATTGATGACGACGATAACATCTTAGTCAGCTGCAATGCGCTTATTAAAGGCTTCATAAATAACAAGAAAGAATACGACGAACGTAAGGAAGAATGGTATAACACTAACGACAAAGGTTTTATCGAAAATGACGTCTTATACTATCGTGGCAAATATAATTACTTCGTTAACTACAAAGACCAGCGTTATTACAACCATGAAATCGAACAATTTATCACCGTAAGTTGCCCGGAAGTAAAGAAATGCGCGGTGGTACAAAAACGCAAGCGCATTTATGTTTTCCTGACCGAAAAAACAGATGAAATTAAAATCTCCGATAAATTGCATGACAGGTTTGGTTTTAAGGTAAAATATCGTTATATACCGCAGATTCCACACGATCGTCGGCATCATACTAAAACAGATTACAAGACATTATACAAATTAGCCTAGGAGAAGCATGGATATTCGCAAAGTCATTGAAGATGATTTGATGTCTTTTAATAATAAAGATTATATTTTCGAAAAAGTTGATGGCACGTATACGCCAATTAAATTCAACAATTTTATTGCTAAATCAAAAGCTTTCGCGAGTTACCTTGTTAACAATAGGCTCAAAAACCAAATAGTTATACTAATAGGTAAGAACTCTATCAATCTAATGATTGCCGATGTTGCCGCAACTTTCTATGTCGGCACCTGTGCAAGTATGGCATTCGGCGTGAGTGCTGAGGATATTGAAGACGCCATAAATAGCCTCGGTGCCAAAGCCGTACTTTTCACGTCTGAACAATCTGAAAAAATTTCACATATTCAAGCCGATGTTCTTAAAATTAATCTTGACGAGCTCTTGCCTACCCTTTCGGATATTAAAGAAGATTGGAAAAAATACGACCAGGATGAGTGTGCAAAGATTATTTTTACTGGAGGATCAACATCCAAACCGAAAGGCGTCAAGCTATCTTTGAAGAATATTTTCTTTGGTTGGGAACCACTCAAGCGTCGCACGGAATTTAAAATGTCGGACATTATGTATTTCTTCCTACCTCTCAGCCATACATATGCCGATATCTATATCTTCTACTACTCGCTAATTTCTGGCCTAACCCTTTATATTTGTAGCGATACGGCGAAGATTGGCGAAGAACTTCGCGAAGTGCGACCAACGATTTTTTGCGCAGTGCCATTAATCTATGAACGCATCGCCGAAGCGTATCATAATGATGTCTCGCAAGCTTTTGGCGACCGTGTGCGCTTTTTATTTGCAGGTGGAGCACCAATTAAGGACGAGCTCAAGAAAATCTACAAAGATGCGGGTCTCGAAATATTAAACGCATACGCATTAACGGAGACGGCGTCATCTTTCGCTATCGACTACCCAGGCGATACCGATACGGACAGCGTCGGCACGGTATTTGAAGAACTTGAAGTTAAAACCATCGATACAGATGAGAATGGCGTTGGCGAGATTTGCGTCAAAGGCGATTGTGTTTCAATTGGTTATACTACGCCTGTTCTCAATGTTTTTACAGAAGATGGCTATTTTAAGACTGGCGACCTTGGCTACGTTAAGGATGGAAAGCTTTTCATTGTTGGACGAAAGAAGAAGGTTCTGATTGGCGATAATGGCGAGAATATCTATGTATCCGATATTCAAGCCAAGTTGCGTAAGATGGATTCAAATATAAACTTCGTCCGCCTGAGCCTGAAAGACGATAAGCTTGATGCGTTATTCTTTCTACAGAATCCAGAGAAGACTAATCTCGACGAACTGGTCGCCGAATATAATAAAGATTGCGAAAGAAAAAATCTGATAGCTACATATGAGCTATCAGATAAACAGAACTACGAGAAACTCGTTAGTTAACGGCGATTCATACAGACTTTCGTCGTAGAATCAACCGGGACAATCATATAAAGACCGTCAGCCTTGCCATCGTTGAGGATGGTATCAATGTCATACCAGCCCGTGTATTTATTTGTTGTGTTGGCAATATAAGCCTGGGCTTTGCCATTCTTGACACGATAGTCCACGAGTGGCATATGATGTTGGCTCGAGGTAAACTTGGCATGGACACGCACGATTACGGCGCCACCCTTGTCGACGATGGTAGTCTTAATTAAGTTCGCCATCTTGCTGCGCGTACTAGTAAATCCGTCGTATTTAGCATTGACGCCTTTTTTCTTAACAGCGCTTTCTACGCCGCCCCATCCCTTTACAAAATCGGTAGGTTTAAGGTTTGTACCACCGAAAGAGTTAAGAATGATTGCGGTCGACGTGCGAAGACAGCCATAATTTGCCAAAGTGTGGACTTTACCAGAACTCGTTGTATTAATATATGTACTGCCCCAACGACTATCCGCTTGTTTATAGTCATAATAGAGACGACCGGTAGTTGTCGTATAAGTAATAGTTTTGCCATCTTTAGCTTTACCGGTCTTGCCTAAATTACTTAGGCTTGGATCCTCTGGACCGCATTTTTTGTCGTCATTGCGAATCTTATCGCCGGCTGGACTACTGGAAGTACCGCTGGAAGAAGAGCCACTCGAGCTACCGCTCGAACTGCCGCTCGAAGAACCGCTAGAAGTGCCACTAGACGATGGACTACTATAACTAAAGCCAGTCGTGATTGGTGCGGCGCTACCATACGAAGGACCGCCGCTTTCATTCCCATTGGAACCGCTCAGAAGATCGATTGTACCGCCTGGCAAGATCAGCTCAATAATTAGCCATAATAGCCCAAAGGCTGCGATACCAATAACAATATCTAGTAACCGCTTCTTCGCATTCGCAACCTGCGATTCATTATCTTTGGCGGTGAGTATCATAAAGCCACACCAGATGATGCCGACCGTACCCAGGATGCCTACGCCCGCCATAACGATATTTACGGCAGTGCGGATAACATACATAATACCGCTGCCATTGCCACTGCCATCGCAATACATGACTTCGCCGCCTTTTTCGCAGTTGCCGAACAAGGAAACACTCATTGGATCGGAACATTTACACTCCTCAAGAGCGAAGGTCGGTTTAGCACCGAATACGACACCAGTTATCATTAATAATGTTGCAGCTATACAGAGAAGTACTTTACGCATTAGAGTGCCTCAATATTCTTTAAAGTTAGCGTGACTGGATTTTCGACATCTTCATCCACCAAATCATACTGATATAGAACCTCGAAGCCGGAATCGAACTGAAATCTAGCATATTTATTCCCAGTTTTTATATAGATTACATGCGTCTCCGCAAACGGATATTCATCACTTTCGCCATAGCCTGTAGCAATTGTAATTTGGCCTGTTTCGCAAATACTGCTATCCATCTTTTCGACGCCATTCTTATTCGAATATTGTTTCGAAAGTTCAGCTAAAGTTTGGCAATGCGCGCGCTGAACGCCAGCCGATTGTAAATAGGCGTTTTTCGATAGACTCCAGATTGTCAATGGCGCATTTGCGTCCGCATTCTCAATCAACTCTAATTCTGGCATCTCTTCGCCGTCATCTATCTCGTCCGAGGCTAACGTATCGCTTTTAATTAAAGCGAGCGCCGCAACAACTCCGCCAAGTATTAACACGAGCACGAGAAGAATTATTACAACTATTTTCAGGGGATTTTTTTGTTTTACCTCGGTTCTAGCTTCGTAGCTAGACTGAATCATACTGACCGATGAACTGTCCATATCTTCCTCCTATTATTAACTCTTTTGTGTTGGGCGAATATAAATTTCGACGCCTTCGTCATCGTCTTCATTGTCGCCGAAATCATAAGGAACCTCAACGTATGGAGTTGCCGCCTCGCCCGTATCTACCAGTGGAAGCGTCTTGAAGCTAATCTTGTCGCTCAATTCGTCGCTAAGCTCGTAATCTATTACTTCGTTAGTGTAGATATCTACATTAAAAATCGCGTAGCTCTTGCCATCGGTCAAATATAGCCACTGCGTATCATCACTCTGATCCTTCTCGGAGGCGATATTAATTGTTTCGGCTTCGCAAATATCGTTAGTAAACCAATCGCCATCATGGTGCTCGGCGACGTATTTCATATTTAGGCAATCTTTTTTGGAGACACTGGCGCTATTAATGAGGCTATCGTTCGAGAGCGTCCAAAGCGTAGCAATGCTTTCGTGCTGCTCGCGGTTCATATCTGCATAATACGTCGTATCGTCGCCAGGAATATCCCAATCATAATCATCGATTTTATCGACGATATTATCCGCAAAGCTAAATATAGCAACGAGCACAATCGCGCCCAATATCATCGGTAACACCACCACAGCGCCGACTATAACTAAAACGACTATTAGTGCGGTATTATCTTTCTTTTCTGTTTGTCCTAAAGTTGGTTGCGCGGTTGTATGCGCTGTATTCTTATCGCTCATGCTTTCATTATACAACAAAAAAGTATTGCAAAACTGGCTTAAAACGATTATGATTATGGTGAGTGTAGAGTTGAGAGACAAAAAATATAAAAACAGAGGTGAAAATGAAAATCAACATCGTTGAAAAACGCAATGATTGTGGTTTCGTAGCTATCAAGCGCGAAGGCTTCACATTGTAATAAGAAATAGATCGGGTCGGAGTTGTGGCGCGATCTATTTTTATGCTTATGCTATCTTGACTTTTTCGCAAAAGTGTGATAAAATAATATAGTTGGCTACTTGTCAAGGATCTTTAGAAAGGAGGGTTGAATATGGGAGCATATAAGCAAAAATCTTTCGTATTCACCGCGCTGGACGATTTTAGGGCAAATACAAACCCCGAACAGCAGCTGGATGCCGCACAGGAATTTGGCATTCGCATTATTCACGATAATGGACTTCAAAAGTCAGATTACAAAGTAATAAGCGGACCATTTTGGAGATTCCGTCTGCATGCAGACCGCTTAATAAAGGGAGTTGATGATGATTGTAGCTTTTTTATTCGAAAGGTCGAAGCGACCACAAATTCGAGTACAAAGCTGTATTATTATGACCTTAAAACTGGCAAAGAGGCTATTATAGCTATCAAGCGTCGCCCCGGATTACATCTTTCTTTTTGTTCTGGGCGACACCGTGGCTTGTTTTTAGTAGTCGACATGATGTGCTCAGAAGAAAACCATCTCTGCTTTTTATCCTTCGGGGATAGATTCGATATAGAATAATGTCCAGCCAAAAAGGCCACGTTTTTCGTGGCCTTTTTTTATTTAATACTGCAGTCGATATTATCTTTTGGGATGTAATAGAAAAAGGACAAGTGTTTTACTGCCCGTAATGAGCTCCAGGTAACCCAGCCTTGCTTGAAGCGTGTGCCACTTCCGGCTATGGTATTCGCGAGAAATACTTCTGGCTTTCCGTCTCTTTCCCTATAATCCACAATCGGGAACCAGTGTCTACCGCTATCCCAACACTTATCTATGCCATTAATCACATCGCAAGAGTAAACAATAACTACTCCGCCTTTTTCCTGGAGTACACATTTAATTTTATTAATATCATTTCCGGAACACCCGCCGTCACTTTTCTTTATATTAATGTTGTTTTTCGTCGCATTGTCGAGCAGACCCATATTGCCCTTCGGTGGTTTATATTCGGGACCATTCGAAAAAGACATCGCTACTGTAATGTATGATGTGGCGGCGCATCCTGTCTGAGCCCAAGTAGTGCCGTCACCAATATTTTCGCTACCCCAGCGCGGATCGTCTTGGCGGTAGATATAATATGTTCTTCCGGTGGTAGTAGTATAAAACTTTGTTACGCCTCCATCATTTAAATTTGTCATTTGTCCAGGAGTGCCTGGATTACCCGGGCCGCAAGATCGGACTCGACTCGTGGAGGGCGCACTACTACTTAAGCTACTACTCGAGCTACTAGAGGAGCTACCCGAACTGCTACTACTCGATTGGCTAGAAGATTGTCCCGTGATAGGCTGTGGGGTACCAAGTATAGTAGTCCCGCCATCTTGGTTGCCGTTATCTCCGTCAAGAATAGAGCTACTCGCACCCGGTAAAATTAGTTCCGAGATTACCCATATAAGGCCAAAGGCCGCTATGCCAATAATTATATCCAATAATCTTCTTTTAGCCGTTACCACTTGCGCCTCATTGTCGCGGGCACTCAATATTAAATAGCCGCACCAAATAATACCAATTGTTCCCAGAACGCCAACTCCCGCCATAAGGATGCTCAATACAATACGTACAACAAAAAGGATACCATTACCAGTGCCAGAAGCGTTGCAGAGCATCATTTCTCCGCCTTTTTGGCAGTTTCCGAATAGATTCATTTTCATCGGTTCGTTGCATTTGCACTCTTCTAGTGCGTAGGCGCGCGAAGATATAGTCAACGACAAAAATAACGTCACGAGAATACTGATAACGACTATCATCTTTTTACGCACTATATCCCCTCAGCCAATTCCACCGTTCGCATCTCTGAATCGCACACAGTATTTCCGCGATTATAACTTTGTAATATTGAAAAATCCGAATAGAAGTTAAATTCTGCACAACTATCGTCACTCCCAATGACTATTTTTTTGAGATTGTTAAAAGGATACACTTCGGACTGCACGTCCGCCACTGAAAGACTTAAAGTTTTTTCATTGCATGTATCGACATTCATGGCTGACGCTCCGCCATATTTGACAATATATCCATCAGCTAGCGACACCAGCTCTTTACAACTAGATTGCGGTAATGAAGTTCCGTATACCCCGGACGACCATGCAGCGATTGCCGCACTCGCATCGGTATTTGCGTAATCTTTTGTTTCGCCGTATCCTATACCTTCAAGCTCATATATGTATTCTCTGCCATCGTTTTCGTTGTTAGATATACCAGCCGCTAAAAGGATTCCTAGTATAATTATTATAATCAACTCAACAATTATTATTATCCTATAGACAATGGCGTGCCCTTGTTTTTGTGGCTCCTGATAACTAGGAACATAGCGGGGCTCTACCATCCCAAAACCGGTATTTCCGTTCATGCTTTTAGTATAGCATTATTTTTTACGATAAATTTTAATGCAGGCGGCGGCGTATTTTTTGTCACTTAGGAGTTCAAGGTAATTAAACATTGGCGGCTGCGGTTGCGCTGGATGCGAAAGCACAAAGATACCGCCGGGCACCAAATGTTGAACCAAACTTGCCACAATGTCATATTGAGGATTATCGTAAGGTGGATCTGCGAATATTATTCCATAATCCCCATCTGGATAGCGAACAATACCAGCCCTATCGGCGCAATTGAGCTTTATTAGATTCTGTTTTATGGCTTTAATAGCTTTGCCATTATTCTCCATAAAATCAACGTGACTTGCATCGAGCGAAAGCGCCTCAATACCGATAGCGCCGCTGCCAGCAAAAGCATCCAAAATCCTTCGTCCAGAAACCTGTTCGCGAATACTATTAAATATCGCCATCCGCTCACGCTCACCCATTGGATGCGTGGCGCTAGTTTTTGGCGCGTCGATTAGTTGGCCACCAAAATTGCCAGAAATAATCCTTAGTTTATTATTTGCCATCTTTTGCCTCCAAAACTGCGGCTGCCCACGCCAAAGTAATCGCGCGAACAATTTCCGGAATGAGTAT
>JAEEGF012143098.1_pt1 | contig 41901 bp, 28 predicted proteins | sample 9134171 | NCBI WGS metagenome assembly JAEEGF01 (sample SAMN16246542, study PRJNA631951) | gut metagenome | biome: gut microbiome; feature: rumen; material: AP-attached | host: Bos | place: Iran: Karaj | collected 2018-10 | reverse complement strand
CAGTTCCTGCACGGGATGCCCAGGCGCGCGCGACATCTCATAAACGCCAGTCTCGGCAATACGCTGTGCTGTGAGCACCAACCCATACGAGTCCTCTTCCACCCCATAGCCGTGAAACAGAAACGGCAGGCGCGTCAACAGGGAGAGGATGACGATAACCCAGATGGGATGTGCAGAAATGGTGCGCTTGATATCCATTTTCCTTATATTAAAAAAGTCCCGAAATCAGCGAATTTCGGGACTTTTGCGGAGAAAGCGGGATTCGAACCCGCGGTACCGTTGCCAGTACGACAGTTTAGCAAACTGTTGGTTTCAGCCACTCACCCATCTCTCCGGCAATATAATTTTGTTTCAAAAATTACTTTGCAAAGATAATCATTTTTTTGTCTTTGTCAACAACAAAACTTCCGAATTCGTCAGAAATGTAATCCGAACCGATTACGAAAGGTGCAGGCATCGACTTCTTCACGATAACCTTAACATTATCTGCTTCATCTTCACCAAGTTTCAGATTCTTCAGGTAGAGAACCGAACCTTCGATGATAGAGCCGTCTTCAGCCTTGATAGCTTTGTCCTTGGCTTCAAAATCATCAACGGTGATGATCATTTCCTTCAAGAATCTCGTAGCATCAGCGTAATTCATGTAAATATCGGCAGAGTTGTTACCCAACTGGAAGTCGAAAGTCTTGTTATTAGCGAAGCATTTACCTTTGACAACTTCACCTTCAACTGTGATAGGAATAGTTCTTTCGAGAACCACTGCAATAGGCTGTGTAGAAACGGCCTTTGAAATGGTGTCGCTCTTGGGAACATAGTCATCACGAAGAATCATGAACTCAGTACGACGGTTCAAAGCGTTAGCTGCTTCTTGTTCACCCTTGGTGGGCAAAGCGGTAATGTAAGCCTCTGTCAACTCAGTACCTTTGGTAAAGGTGTAAGATTTTCCATCATACTTGATAGTAATGTCTTTATCCAGTTTTCTGGGTTTGTATTCACCATAGCCCTTAGGAACGATACGATCGGCATCGATACCCTTTTCTTTAACAAGGAAGTCAACGCAAGACTGGGCACGATTCTGTGACAGGATTTCGTTCTTTTCATCGGTGTCACGATAGTCGGTGTGTGAACGAAGCTCAACAACAATGGTAGGATTCTTTACCATAATATCATACAGATAGAGCAAAGAGTCTTTGTATTGCGGTTTGAGATCCCACTTAGCCAAGTCGTAGAGGATTTCGGGAAGAACGATAGGTTCTTTCGGAATGGGAGTCAAAGCAAAGTCTTGCTTCAGGTTAGTGTTTTCGGTCAGACCAACAGTGGTAACCGTAGCGGTGTTGTGTTCTTCCCAATATTTCGACTTGGTAACCTTCATGGTGTAAGTCACATTATTGAGAATCTTGGTCTTATCGAAATTATAATAACCTTTCACGTCAGTAGTGGTCTTGTAAGAAGAGCCATCCGAGCCGATAATTTCAACTTCTGCACCATCGATATATTGCAGGGTTGCATCGTCTTTTACGAAACCTGCCAAAGTGTAAACCAGCGGGCGGAGAACGAAGTAGTAGATATCGTCACCACCACGGCCACCAGGACGGTTGGATGAGAAATAACCTTTATCCAAGTAAGGAGATTTCGACTTGGGGTCGAGCACTTCCGCCTCATCAAACATAATACCAATCTCGTCCCAGCTGGAGTTGATGGGCGACATCAAGTTTTCGGGAGTTGAATATTTACCATTTTTGAAAGAAGCTCTGTAAATATCCAGACCGCCCATACCAGGATGTCCGTCAGATGAGAAAAAGAGCAATGTATCACCACGCAGTGCGGGGAAAACTTCCTGTGCGGGAGTGTTCACAACCGGTCCCAGGTTAGTGATGTTGCCAAAATCTTGCGATTTCTTGGTACGGGTAGCTTTGTACAAGTCGTAGCCACCGTATCCACCCGGCATATCAGATGCGAAATAAATAGTCAGTTCGTTGGTTGTGATGAAAGGATGCACATAGTTGAAAGAGTCAGGACCCAGGTTCACCAGTTGCGGTTCATCCCAGCCTTTACCTTTCTTAGCAGTGCGGTAAACATAGCAACCTTGTACTTTCTTCTTGTCTTGAGGACATTTTGAGAAATAGATGGTAGTACCTTTCAGGTTAGCGGAAGCTTCGGCTTCGTTAACACCGGTGTTCAAGATACCGCTTTCATCAAGCATCGATACGGGCGACCACTCACCGGGCCACTCTGTATTCTTGCTCTTGGGCTTGTCGGTCTTGTACAAGTCGGAAAAGGCGATGCCAGTCCATTGGTCGGTACCTTTACCTGTTGAGCCTTCGCGGTTCGAGCTGAAGATAATCTGGTTGAACTTCGACATGTTGCCCCAGCGGGGTGCCCACTCGTCCTGACGGGTATTGACTTTCTTGAAGTTCTCCACCTCGTAACGGGTAGGTGTCTCGGTCCACGCCTTAGCCTTGGTGCACGACTCTATGCGCACGTCGGCACGCTTATCTTCGGGAGCGCGTTTCTTGTAGTTATTGAAATATCTGAGCGCGTTGTCATACTCGCCGCGGCCCAAACAGATATTACCCAAGTGATAAAGAATGATGGGGTTATCCTTCTGGTAATTCTTCTTTTCCAAACGAATGTATTGCTGTTCAGCCTTCTTCAGGTCTCCCATAATACGATAGCATTCAGCTATTTGGAAAGTAATACGGCGAACCTCAATTTGGTTCTTGCTGACTTTCTTGATCACTTTCTTATACTCATCCAAAGCCTTTTCGTATTGGCAATACTTGAAAGCGTTGTCAGCATCTTTAGTAACCTGAGCCTTCAGCCCTGTTACTGTCAAGAACAGAACAGCTAAAAGGACAGAAACAAACCTCATCATTTTCATAGGTGTCGTTTTAAATTATATGCTAAAAATTTGTCGGCTAAAATAAAAAAATTATTTCAATTCTCACAATTCTTCACAAAAATTATTTTTTCAGCTCGGTCTTTGCTCTCTTGGCACCCTTACCCAATTTCAACATATCGTATGCCAAAGGAGTGGCGATATAGATACCTGAGTAAGTACCAATCAGGATACCAGCGCCCATTGCGAAGATGAAGCCACGGATAACCTCACCGCCGAAGATGAAGATGGTGAGCAATACGAGGATAGTCGTACCGCAAGTGTTCACCGTACGGCCCAAAGTGCTGTTAACAGCAGCGTTGAAGTTTTCGTAGTTGTCGCGTTTGGGATAGAGAGCCAAGTTCTCACGAACACGGTCGTAGATAATCACTACGTTGTTGATTGAGTAACCGATTACCGTCAAGATAGCGGCGATGAACGACTGGTCGATTTCCATTGAGAACGGCATTACCTTGTAGAACAAGGAGAAGAGGCCGATGGTCAGCAAGGTATCGTGCATCAAAGTGAGCACACCACCCATACCGAACTGCCAGTTCTTGAATCGGATAGCAATGTAGATGAATATCAGGATGAGAGATACGAACACGGCCCAAGCGGCGTCGCGTAACAATTCGCGAGCGATGGTGGGCTGTACTTTCTGCGAACTCTGAATACCACGCGGGTCAACTTGTTCGCAGAACTCTTTTTCGCTGATGTCGCTCTTTACGTAGAAGCCCTTCAACGCGTTGTAGAGTTTCTTTTCGCATTCGCGGTCAACTTTAACATCGTTGCTTTCAATCTTGTAGTTAGTGGTGATTCTCACCTGCTCGTCGCCACCGAAGGTCTTCACTTCGGGATTGCCACCGAACTCGGCAGCCACAGCGGCACGCACCTCATTGGTCTTCACAGTCTGGTCGAAGCGAACCACGTAGTTTCTACCACCGGTGAAATCGATACCAGGTTGAAGTTTCAAAGTGCAGAATGAAATGATAGCGATGATAATCAATGAGGAAGAAAGGGTGTAGAACACTTTCTTAGTGCTCAGGAAGTCGAAGTGAGCATTTCTAAATGCGTTCATGGTCACCTTGTTACCGAACTTCAGCTCTTTGTTCTTAGCCAACTGGCGTTCGAATATCAGACGAGAGATAAAGATGGCGGTGAACAGTGACGAAAGGATACCGATAATCAACGTGGTGGCGAAACCTTGGATAGGACCGGAACCGAAGATGTAGAGTACGATACCAGTGATCAAGGTGGTCACGTTACCGTCGATGATAGCGGAGTAAGCGTTCTTGTAACCTTCATCTACAGCCACGCGAGTACCCTTACCTGCGCGCATCTCTTCACGGATACGCTCGTAAATAAGCACGTTAGCATCGACTGCCATACCGAGGGTTAACACGATACCGGCGATACCAGGCAAAGTGAGGACGGCGCCCAGAGAGGCGAGCACGCCCATGATGAAGAAGATATTGGTAAACAAGGCCAAGTCGGCAACGAAACCGGCGCGGCTGTAGTACAATACCATATATATAAGAACGAGGATGAAGGCCACAACAACAGAGAGCAAACCGGCGCGGATGGATTCCTTACCAAGGGTAGGACCAACCACTTCAGACTGAACGATATTCACCTGGGCTTCGAGGTTACCGGAATTCAAAACGGTAGCCAAGTCCTTAGCCTCATCAATGGTGAAGCTACCTGAGATTTCAGAGTTTCCGTTGGGAATTTCGCTACGGATGCTCGGGTAAGAATAAACGAAGTTATCCAAAACGATAGCGATGCAGGTCACTTTTGACTTGTTGTCCACAGCGGCACGGGTAATCTTACGCCATTCGTCTGAGGCTTGGTCTTCCATTGACATGGTCACCACAACACGGTTGTTCTGGTCAACATCCTGGCGAGCAGAACGAACCACGCGTGCACCACCAATGGTCTCAGAGCTCAATTTCGGTCCGATACGGTCGTTGTTCTTTTTCAAAGGAACGAGCGGCATAGCGTTGTTGAAACGTTTTTCGGCTGAGCCCCAGTAGAAGACTGCGCTCTTGTCACCCAAAATACGCTGCAGTTCGGGAAGCATGGCGTCGATAGCCTTTATATCAGCTTCTTTGAAATAACCGATTACCAAGCCGTCGGTACCAGCCACAGCCTTGCTCATGATAGCGCCCAAGCGGGTGTCAATTTCTTCATCTTCATCTTCGTCTTCTTCGGTAGCAGCCAATTGAGCTTCCAAAGAAGTAAGTTCAGCGGTAGTGTCAACAGTTTCCTGCGGACCATTAGCGGCCAGTTGTTCGGCAGCTTCTTCCTTGGCTTTCATTTCCTTGGCTAACTGTACATCAGCTTCATAGAAACGCTGTTGAATTGATTTGCCATTCACGGGATCGTTATAAACTTCCCAGAATTCCAATTTTGCGGTGCTCTTCAAGAGGTCGGTTACACGTTCAGGTTCCTTGATACCAGGAAGTTCGACGAGGATACGGCCACCCTGCAGACGCTGGAGGTTGGGCTGAGCCACACCGAAACGGTCGATACGGGTACGCAAAATCTTGAAGGTACGGTCAACGATTTCGCTTGACTCGGTTTTGATGAAGTTCACAATCTGCTCATCAGTTGCGTTCTTAATACCTGAACGCTCGCCGAAATAAGTACGGAGGTTAGCGTTTTCCAGACCGAGAGCGGCTTTTTCCTGGTTGAAAGTATTGACAAAAATGTCAATAAAATCACCACCATCGGCAGTATATTTGGCATTAGCCTTCTCGAAAGTGTTGGTAAACAGCTGGTCTTCGGTATTGACAGCCAGACTCTGAACCACATCGGGGATAGATATTTCGAGGGTCACGTTCATACCACCCTTCAAGTCCAAACCCAAATTGATTTCTTTGTACTTACAATCTTTGTAAGTGTTGCCCAAATATACGACAGAGTCGTTCATACTGGACAAGAAATACTGCTCTCTACTGGAAACAAGTGAGTCAACGAGATAATTTTCGCGCATCACGTCACCATTAGCAGCTTTTTTCACCTCTGTAATGGCTGCTTCATCATTGGCATAAGCCTTGGCTTTTTGTCCCACACGCCATGTTACAAAAGAGAATGATAAACAATACAAGCAGATTAATGCTAAAAGTATTGTAAAAAACAGAACTAAACCTTTGTTACGCATTGCTTTTATTTATTTGATTATTAATAATTTAGATTTATTCAACATAGTAAATTTTTAGCTTGCAAATATACAAAATATATTGATATGTGCAAGGAATATTTTAAAATAACTTTCGAAGGGGATTTTAGCATGAATTTTTTCAGAATTAAATTACAAAATTAAAAATCCAAAATCCACATTATCGTTGAATTTTGAACTTTGAATTTTGAATTACAAATAAAGGAATACGGTTATACGCTCAGATTCCGCTTGTCAATCCCCCAGAGCAGCTTCTCGCGGATAATGCGGTAGAAGTCGGTGTCCTCGAAAAGCACCGTCTGGATACGGAATTTTTCTTTGGTAATGCGGAGTTCCACCGGGTTCTCCACTACCACACGATGGGAATCGAGGGCCAATGAGAAGCTATTGTTCCGGCTTTCCACTACTATACGGATTTCCTCGTTGGCAGAAATGACCATAGGACGCACTGCCAACGTATGGGAAGCGATAGGGGTCAGCACATTGACATTAGCGTCAGGCACAATGATAGGTCCTCCGCAGCTCAAGGAGTAGGCGGTGGAGCCTGTTGGGGTAGCGATAATCAGGCCGTCGCCCCAGTATGTATTCACGGGTTTTCCTCCTACCCATACTTTAATGGCGTTGATGGAGTTCTCGTCCGAAGTACGCACCGTGATGTCATTCAGTGCAAAATTCGAGTCAAGTTGCAAAGGCTGCGAGCTTTCCAGATGTAGCAAGGCCCGGTTTTCGAGCACATATTGCCCTGCCAGCAACTTTTCGAAGCACGACAGGTAATTGTTGCGGTTTACCGCGGTCAGGAAGCCGATACGTCCTGTATTGACCCCCAGAAGCGGTATATTCAGATCACCCACCAGATTGGCGGCATCGATATAAGTGCCATCTCCACCAAAAGACAAAACAAAGTCAACGGGTTGTAGCCGGCTCAATTCCTCATGGTTGCTGAAGTAGCCGCTGACCATATCATGATTTTCACAATGTTCAACAACGGACTGTTTCTCGCAACTGCGGGACGCAGTTGCCCACATTGTCACCTCTTTGCAGTGTTCATGCAGGAACAGCTTGCAGCCCATATCATGCAGGGCTGCAAGCACTTCCCGTATAAAAAGGGTATCGTTTTCGTCGCCATGGCGACTGTAAACCGCCAGTCTCACTATGCGTATTCCTTCACCTGGATTTCTCCGTCCAGAATCATGTTGGCATTCATAGCCAAGGCTTTCATTTCATCCTCGCCTGGATATACAGCCACTGGAGCAATCCAAGAGATGTATTTCTTGATACGGTTCACCACGGGTACACCGTAGGCGATACCGCCAGTCAGGATGATGGCATCAACTTTGCCTTTCAGTACCACCGCGGCCTCACCGATATACTTGGCCACCTGGTATGCCATCGCTTCTTCCAGCAAGTCGGCTTTTTTGTCACCTTCCAAAGCGGCTTTTTCAATAGCATACGCATCGTTGATGCCAAAATATGCCACATAACCGCCCTGTCCGACAATCATTTTCTTCACTTCTTCGTAAGTATATTTACCGCTGAAGCATACATCGATAATCTGGTTCATCGGGAGGGTTCCTGAGCGTTCGGGAGAGAAGGGGCCTTCACCGTCCAACGCCTGGTTCACGTCTATCACACGGCCTTCCTTGTGGGCGCCAACGCTGACACCACCACCCATGTGTGCCACAATCAGGTTCAGGTCTTCATACTTCTTGCCATTGTCATTGGCATACATTCTGGAAATTGCCTTCTGATTCAAAGCATGGAAAATGGAAAGTCTCTCAAATTTGGGATGACCGGAGATACGGGCCACTTCCTCAAACTCATCCACCACCACAGGATCGGCGATATAGGCTTCTTCCAGACCAATGGACTTGGCGATACTGTCGGCAATCAAACCGCCCAAATTGCAGGCATGCTGACCGTTATAACCTTCACGCAAGTGTTTCTTCATCAAATCATTAACCTTATAGACACCTGAGGTTAGCGGTTTCACCAAACCACCACGCCCCATCACGATGGCAATGTCATCAAGATTGATATTATTGTTTTTCAGTTCCTCCAAAATGGTGTTTTTTCTGAAATCATACTGGTCGGCGATAGAACCGAAGACAGAGAGCTGCTCGGTTGAATGTTTGATGTTTTTCAGGAATACCTGCTGCATTTGGTCGAACACAGCGATTTTGGTGGAAGTTGAACCTGGGTTGATAGCTAAGATTAAATGTTTCATTATGTTTATTTTTTTAATTGATATTTCTGCGGGCAAAGTTACGGAAAATAATTCAATAATACAAGCGTCAATTTTTTTCCTGCAGAGGCGCACCATGGCATGTCTCCACGATGCGTGTTCACATGAGACGGTATAAGCTCTCTACAAATCCAATCTTGATTGTAAATATCTCACATACTGACTATTAGGATAATCCACTCCCAACGAGTCCGTCAACATCCGCAGCAATTCCGCATCCTCCTTCTCATCAAAAAAACGATGTTGGTTATATACCTGGTAAAAAGCAATCATCGAGCTGAAAGAACTTGAATGCTTTGTGATAAAATCACGAAGAAATTGTTGATGTGCCACTGTAGCCTGATTGTAACGTCGCTCCACCTCACTTCGCACGCTGTCATTATCCATGTAGTACTGATAAATCTGGAGCAAGGTATCGGTATATTGCGCGAATGCGGCCAAAGCGCTGTCCAATTGCCACATCAATACCGCATCCTCCGGTCCTTGCACCCGATAAGTGCGGATAAGTCTGTTAGCATCGGCACTTATATGCACCGTCTGACCACATTTAACCAAAGTGGTCAGTCCATTGTCAGCAGAGAGACTCAGTTGAAAAAAACCAGGCTCATCAGTTGCCAGAAAATCCGCAAGTTGTTTTTGTCTTATATTGAATTTGAATGAATTGTGTCGGACCACTGAAGAATCAAGCTTTTGCAAGCCATCAGGGGTCAACAAGGAAAGATGCAATGTCCGTCCGTTCCCGTTTTCCAACTCACCTTCAATCCTAATATCGTTTTTATGGGAACAGGAAAACAGCAGAAGCAAAGACAGGAAAAAAGCCAGCTTTCTCATTTCAATAAAGATATGTTGGTCCAAATCGGATAATGGTCTGACACGGTAAGTGAGTCGTAGGTTGTAAAGCCAAAGCTCTTGAACCGGCTGTCATGGAAAATATAGTCAATACGATAAGAGGGGAAGGCATCGCCACAGTAGGTGTGTCCCCTGCCACCTCCGCTTGTGCGGAAAGCATCCTTCAGGCCATGGCCGATTTTATGATAGGCGTATGAAACTGGCGAATCGTTGAAATCGCCACAGACAATAACTGGATAACGACAGCTATCTATATGTGCCCTGAGCGTTTTCGCCTGGCCTTGACGTTCCAGAAAGGCCTTACCCACTTTTTTCGACAGAATTTTGGCCTTTTTGTCGAGATTTGGATCATCCATTCCATGTGACACTATTTCTTTGCCCATTGCATAGTCATTGGCATCCATGCGCATGGAAGCCAAATGCACATTATAGATTCTCAAAGTATCCCCTTTATACTTAATATCCACATAAATAGCGGCATTGGAAGAGGTATCGCTCTTGAACACATAATCACCTTGCAAGATTCTGTACCTACTGAAAATAGCCAATCCGAAGTGATAGTCCTTTGATTTGCTGTTGATCGGGAAAAACTGATAGCAATTCCGCTTGACATTATCGAAATGGAGAATGTCTATGATAGTGTCAGTGGTCGGAAATTTCAACTTGCCACTGGCATCGAGGAAGTATTCTTGCACGCACAATATCTCAGGGCGTTCCCTGCTGAAAAGATCATACACCTGATTTCTCTTGATATCGCGCATGGTTTTGGTTTTCTCATCGTACAAGCCAAACAATCGGGCATTATAGCTCATCACCTTCACACAGCTGGCGCATACCGAAGGCTTTTCAGTGGGGCGTAACTGGTAGCTACGGTCTATATTGTTAATATTGAGCAGGATCATGCTGACAGATATCAACGAAAAACGATAATCGACAATCAGCCAAACTACCACAAACACAGCATTAGCCAATAGGAGATAGAAGAACGCCAATCCACAGTAGCTGGCAGTCAGACTGAAAGAAGGCGGCAGGTAAGCCGAAGCAAATGCCAAAAACAGGGTCAACGCCACTGCCACATTGGCAACAATCAGGAGCAGTTTAAGGATTCTGCCCACCAGTGACACCTTTTGCTTTAATTTCGACTGTTTTTGTCTTCGTTTTGCCATGACAGACTATCTTTTTGAAGCTTTGAAAAGTATATCCTTTTCCTCACGGGTCAAGGAATCGTAGCCCGACTTGGAAATTTTGTCCAGAATTTCATCAATACGCTGTTGTTCTTGAAACTTGCGCGCATTGTAATCCTCGTCACTCATAGTACGTACATCTTCTTTCTCGTCATCATCGTACGAAGTAGCAAACTTTATTTTCCTTCGTTTACGTTTGCTCCCTTCCGGATAGAACCAATGTCCACCCGTACCATTATTGCCATCATAATGTCGCCACGCCATAATCAGCAAGAAGCCGAAGAGCATACCACCCAGGTGGGCAAAGTGGGCAACACCATCAGCGGAACCAAGTACTCCATACAGCAACTCCAGCGCACCATAGATTACCACAAACCACTTGGCTTTGATGGGCAGCAGAAAATAAACATAAATTTCGGCATTGGGATACATCATACCGAAGGCCAACAATAAACCGAAAACTGAGCCTGAGGCACCGATAATATTGAACGAATTAAGAAAAGTCTCACGGAACTCCTCCATTTGGGGCACAAATTCCATCACTGCCGACGGATGAGCTTGCAGATAGAGCAGATTCTGGGCGATGGCCGCCTGGTTGATACGATCGACATTGGCCAGCTGGCTGAATGTGTCAACAGAAGGGGCTGCCAAAAAAGCGTCAATCAAAGCCAAAGAAGAGTGAATTTGGAAATAGATAATCAGGTAATGAATCATTGCCGCACCAATACCTGTAATCAGGTAATAGCACAAGAAGCGCCGTTCGCCCCATGCGTTTTCCACGGAAGCACCAAACATCCAGAGGGCAAACATGTTGAAAAACAAATGACCGAAGTCACCATGCATGAACATGTAGGTGATGATTTGCCATACATGGAAGTCAGAAGCCGCAAAATAATGCAAGCCAAAAATGGCGTCCAAATCAAACTTGCTGGCCAAAACTATCTTAGCCAAAAAGAACAAGCCATTGATTATCAACAAGTTTTTAACAACCGTCGGCAGGATATTGAAGCCTCCGGCCCGAATTTCATTGCTCATATTTTCGTCTGTGATTTAAATATGCAAAAATACGAAAAAATATTAGCAAATTGGTTAATTAGTTAATGTGCTAATTTTCAGGGGTCAGGGGTCAGGATTCAGGGGTCAGGGGACAGGGGACAGGGGTCAGGGGTCAGTTAAGTTGAAAACTGAAAACTGAAAATTGAAAGTTTTTAAATGTACGGATTATTTTGGGGGAGTCTCGCACTTCGTGCTTGAGGGGAGTTTTAATTCTCTTCTATAAGGTTCGGTGGAGGAGCGAGAGCAGAGACAAAGCTTGCTTTGATTATGCCGAGCGAGAAGGAGGCTAGGCCTTCAATGGGTGGCCAAAGGCCGGGGGTAGTGATTCTGAATTATGAATTTTGAATTATTTTTGTATCTTTGCCCCAAAATAATATTCACCAATAAGAACACAAAAATATGGGTAAAATAAACGATGGCTGGTTCCATACATGCAGATGACCATCACCAAATTCTACGAGAAAATACGCGCGGAATATGAAGGTGCTGGCACAGAGAACACAGCTGTTGGAAATGCAGAAATGGCATAATAGAAATTTATCAAACAAATACCATTGAATTCGTAGATACGCGGCTTGCCACGTCTCTACCATCATTTAAAAGGAATGACTCCATGAAAAAAACCATCCTCCTATTCCTTGCGATACTGGTCATTTTTGGCCAATTAGCCGCACAAAAAAAATATGGCAAAATATTAGTATTGACCTCGCCCGACGGAAAGCTGATAAGCCATATTGCAGCAAACAATGAAGGCATAAACTACGACATTGTTTATAATGGTGTAGTACTGATGAATCCTTCACAACTTGGGCTGAACTATGACATTCTTTCTGAAGGGAAAGCGCTAAATCAGCCTTCTCCTACGGGATTAAGTTATATATACACAAAGGATGGCGTGAAGAAGAATTCCATGACAGTGAAAAAAGTCAGCAGAGCCACCATTGACAAAACCATTTCATCTCCTTTCACTCGACAAGCCACCATGCGCAACCACTGCAATGAGCTGAAAATACAACTCAAGGAGGGTATCACCATTATTTTCAGAGCATACAACGAAGGCCTTGCATACCGTTACTGCTGGGAAAGAGTACCCGGTAATGTGACCAACGAGACGGTAGAGTTCCGTTTCGCCGGTGATTGGCAGGCCACCGTGCCTTACGTCACCAATTTTGACTCAACCAACCATGCTACTCAATACAATTCCTCTTTTGAGAACCTATACACCACCCTACCCCTCTCACAACTCGACCCGCGCCGTTTATGCTTTCTGCCGCTACTGGTGCACGGTCCCAACGGCATCAAAATCTGCATCACCGAGTCAACCCTTCTTGACTATCCCGGTCTCTACCTCAAAGGAACTGGTCAAGCTGGCATCTTGCAAGGCGAAAACGCCCCACTGCCCAAGCGTGTGGAACAAGGCGGCCATAATAATCTGCAATTGATCGTCAAAGAACGGGAAAAGTTCATCGCCGAGAACATGCACAAGGAGAGACTCTTCCCATGGCGTATTGTGATGGTCGCTCCCAACAGTGCGGAATTGGCCATGAACAACTTGAGCTACATTCTTGGAGAGCCCTCACGCCTCACAGACCTCAGCTGGATCAAGCCCGGCAAGGTGGCATGGGACTGGTGGAACTGCTGGAATATAGGCGGAGTAGATTTCGAGGCGGGCATCAACAACGACACCTATAAGCATTACATTGACTTTGCATCACGCTACGGCATTGAATATGTCATTCTTGACGAGGGCTGGGCTGTCAACAAGCAGGCCGACTTGTTCCAGGTGGTGCCGGAAATCGACCTGCCCATGTTGGTAAAGTATGCCGCGGAACGCAATGTTGGCATTATACTCTGGGCCGGCTACTATGCTTTCGACCGCGACATGGAGCGTGTGTGCCAACACTATAGCAAAATGGGCGTCAAGGGCTTCAAGATAGACTTCATGGACCGCGACGACCAAATAGTGACCGACTTTTACCATCGCGCCGCAGCAATGTGTGCCAAATACCATTTGGTAGCAGACTTTCATGGTGCTTTCAAGCCCGCAGGATTGAACCGCACCTACCCCAATGTACTCAATTTCGAGGGTGTCGCAGGTTTGGAGCAGCTCAAGTGGGCACCTTCCTCATGGAACCAGGTACAATATGACGTGGAAATTCCGTTTATCCGCCAAACTGCCGGTCCGATGGACTATACACAGGGGGCTATGCACAACTGGGCAAAGTATTGCTATTTCCCATGCTGGTCAGAGCCGATGAGCCAAGGAACACGCTGCCACCAACTGGCACTGTACGTGGTACTGGAATCTCCGTTGAACATGCTCTGCGATTCACCGACCAATTACGACCGCGAGCCCGAATACACAAAGTTCGTAGCGGGAATCCCAACGGTATGGGATGAGACACGTGTACTGCAAGGCGAAGTGGGAGAATATATCGTCACCGCACGGCGCAAAGGCTCCACCTGGTACATTGGTGGCATCACCAACTGGACTGCCCGTGACCTCAAGATTGACCTCAGCACCTTGGGCATCCAAGCGGCAGCTGTAGAACTCTACACCGATGGTGCCAACGCCCATCGCAAAGGCAGCGATTACAAACATGAAACGCTCAACTCCTCGCCCTCTACGCTCAACATACATCTCGCCCCTGGTGGCGGCTTTGTGGCGAAGATAGGAAGGTAAATTCAGCCCTAAAAAACCTGGTTTACAATGCCATTTTTCTTGGTAATCGGGCTTCCGCAGTGAATGCATTTTTTGTTCATAACCTTTGAACGCCAGAATACGTAGATTATTTCTGCTTTTTCAAAGATTTCAGCTTAAAATTTGTCCATTACCTCGTTGTTTCTGTTTTTTTCCAAGGAACCCTAACGGAGTTCATCAGCATATAGTTTTGTCCTACTCCATCAAACGAGATATGAGGAGAGGATACTGTTATGCACATACCGTCTCTGCGCAAAGTATCGCACAACGGTCTATAATGGCATTGGCACTTTCAAAACCCGCATCGCATACTTTCTTGTTCCTTGTGCCATCATAGCCCATAGACAAATGCATAACGTCATAACCACTTACAATGGTGGCTAAAAGTTTTCGGTCTCGCTGGCTTGCAGCTTCCTTATATTTTTCTACTGACGGGCGACCTTTACCTTTACGCACATGCAAAACCGCATCAAGGGCTACAAGACAACCTTTCCAAAGAATGTTACCAGCGGTCTTGATATATTTGCTATCAGTATAATTCCCCAATTCTGGGTCAAAATTGGCTTTTTCAATGGTCTCCTTGGCATTAGACACATATCTGCGGGCTTCTTCTATAGGATCTTTCTTTTCCATTTTATTGTTTTATTTTGAAACTCTATTTTCGATGACTCATCTCGGTTGCTGAAGAAAAAAGAGTGTTGCAAAGATATAACAGAAAAAGATATTGTTCTATTTTTTCTAAAAATTTTTCAGCATTGAAAATCAATAAATTAGAAATTCAATCAAAATAATTTTTTAGTTTTAAAATAATTTCATGATGAATTTTAACAATTCTCCGTCTGTGCAATGCAATTTTCCAGTTAGTCTTAGTTCAAATTTGAAACCAGATGATGCCTACCACTCCCTAATAGCTGCTTCTCATAGCCCTTAGAAGTCGGAAGCCATACCTCGGCCGTGGTGTTGGCAGGAATGAGGATATCCCACTCAAAACGGTCAAAGGAATTATTTTCGCTCTTAGACTTAATGCGTTTCCATTTACTCTCAATAAGGCCACTGACTGACAGATAGGAACAGTTCACATAGTCCAAGCCTTCAATGGGATAAGGTTTCAGTTGAATCTTACAATAACCAGGTTCCAATGCCCGGATGCCGCCCAAATATTCGTAATACCAGATGATAAGGTCGCCAAGCAGCATCACATGGTTGCCCGAATTCATCGAGGGATCTCCAGTGTCACCATTCCAGAGTTCCCAAATGGTGGTGGCTCCTTTGCGCACCATATAGCCCCAGCTTGGATAGGTGTCGTTTGTGGCCAACTTCAATGCCAGGTCACCGCGACCGTACTCGGTGAGGGTGCGCATCAATTGCTGAATACCTACCACACCTGTAGAAACGTGGCCGTCAAATTCATTCATTGTTTTATCGATGATGTTGGCAAAAACCTTTTCTTTTAGTGTTGATTTGTTTATTTGTTGATCTGTTGAATTGTTGATTTGAAAGGTGGACTTTGATTCATTATCGTCAGGAACCATGCCGAAGGCAAGGGGCAGAATATTGGCCGTAACCGTGTTATGGTCATAGCGGCCGGTGGAAGCATCAAGATATTTGGCATTATAGGCCACGGTGACCGTGGTAATTTCATTGCGGAAGAAGTCTGCATCATCGTCACGGCCCAATAAGTCAGCAAAATGAGCCATTTTACCAGCATAATAAACATAGTAAGGCGTGGAGAGATTAGCGGGCCATGTCATCCGGTTGGTATCGCGTGTATGTATCAGCCCCGGGCTTTCGGGTGGCACGCACCAGTCACCGTAGGTGTCGCGGACGAGGATGCCGTCTTTGAGATAGTATTTCTTCATGTGAAGCATCCAGCGTTTCATGGCATCGTAATGTTTTTGAACAGGCTGAATATCACCAAAACGGGTATAAAGCATATCGGCCACGGTAATGAAAGCCCCGGGCCAGGTCATATTGTCGGTATAATTACGCCAGTAGGCAGGAACTACATCTGAGAGTGAGCCATTCTCCAGCTGGCAGTCCTCAAAGTCCTGCAACCATTTGGCATAGAGGCGATGGTTGTTGAAAATATAGCTTTCGCCATAATTGCCGGTAGTACGGTCGCCGGTCCAGCCCATGCGCTCATCGCGCTGGGGGCAGTCAGTGGGCATACTGCGGTAATTGCCACGGATGCCCCAAGTAGCATTGCGATAAACCGCATTCATCATCTCGCTGGAACACTCAAAACTGCCGGTCATCGGCATCTCGTCGGATAAAACCAAGCCGGTAAAGTTTTCAGCTTTGGGTTCGTAACGCAAGCCCGATATTTCCACATAACGAAAACCGTGATAGGTAAACATAGGGTGAAAAAAGCCTTTTTCCCCAGCAGCAATGTATCGGTCGGCACATTCTGCGGAACGAAGATTGTCAGTATAAAGTGCACTATCTTCCGTAAGAATCTCTGCATAACGGAAAATGATGGTGTCACCTGATCTCATGTCAAATAAATTTGAAATTAACACTCCCACCATATTCTGCCCCATATCAAGTATCCATTTATCGCCCTTTGGAAAGAGTGCAACAGGTGTCAAATACTCCTGCGCCTTGATATTGGGATTGGGTTGAGGAGTGAGTAGTGACATCGGATCAGGCCGCTGATAATCGTCAGGCAGAGGACTACCAGTAACAACCGGATACTCTCGTGCCACACGATGACGGGGATTATAAATATCCTCGCGGTACATATTCTGCCTGTCATAGTCAACCACCGCCACTTCCCAATGGCTGTCGTCGAAACCAGACACATCCCAATCACCAAGGTCAACGCGCGCGTCGTAAGTTTCCCCATCAAACTCATTGCTCTTGCGGATAGGACCACGGTTAGTGATACGCCACCCCTCTCCACTCACTATGGTATCAGTGGTACCATCAGCATAAGTCACCTCCAACTGCAGTAACAGTTGCGGAAGGCCATAGTGTGCAGCATGATTGATGCCGCACCATTCCAAGTAATTGGTATCGTGACGCACAGTAGTGAAGCGACCTGCTTCAAGTATTACTCCAACAGTATTTGTATCGTTTTCGAAGAGAAGATCCGTCACATCGTATGCATTGAAATAAATGCGACGTGTATAATCGCTGAGGGTTGGTTTCAGCCACTCATCAGGAGCGACTTCACCTCCATTAATAGCAGCACTATAAACTCCCAAACCGCTGATATAGAGCCGAGCTTTGCTAATGTTCTCTTTCAAAGAAAATTCCTTGCGCAAATAGCGAGCAGCAATGGCGGTATGACCATCAAGCATGTCATCATCGAAATCACGACCAATCCAATGGGCGTGCCAGTCGTCAGGAGAAAGAAGGCTAATCTCGAAGTGATGGATGTCGCTCTCGAGATGTAGTATTTTTGTTGATTTGTTGAATGGTTGATTTGTTGAATTGATATTTTTCTGTTTTGTTGATTTGTCGTTTCGGGAGTACGTAACGGTAGTATAAAGTATTCTTATGATATTTGCAAGGGTGTTGATAATTTTTTTTCAATAGATACTCGCTCATAGTTTCGAGCATACTCTTTGTCCCTTTTAATGACAGCAAACATTCTGCTTACGATCTTTGCTCGGATAATGTTGAGCACACATAAAGGATGCTTTCCTTCACTACATCGACGTTTGTAATATTCAGCATATTCTCCTGTCTTCATTCGTGTTGCAACACTTAAAGCAGCCATGTGCAATAGGGACTTTATGTGTTTGTTGGCTCGCTGCGACACTTTGGCTTTTGACTGAATACTCTTTCCTGAAGTGTAGGTAAAAGGGGCCATTCCTGCATAGCAGTTAAACTGCCTGGCATTGTCAAAGCGTGTGAAGGCATCTGTACATACAATCATGGCAATGGCGACACGCTTTCCTACACCATCAACGGATTTCAACAGTTCCATTTGATGACTTGCCCGTTTGTTTTCTGCCACTAGTTCATCAACTTTCTTGTCTATATTGTCAAGTTGTTTCTGCAGTTCCTTTATGATGCTCTTCCATATCTTGCATTGCAAGGCGTAATCCTCATCGCTCATAAATCGTTTTTGATCATTCAACTGTGCCGCATACTTTTTTCTGTCCGACAAAACCTGTTCCCGGTCGGTCATAAGTATCCTGAGAGACGCCAGCTCTTTTTCTGGTAGTTCGTAAGCCATAGCCTTGTCTTTATAACGAGCTGCATATTCTGCGATTCGACGAGCGTCAATCGGGTCGCTTTTACCCCTTGTCAGACCGAGGGAGTTCTTGATACGTGTTGGATCCTCCATCCATAAAAAAGCATCCTCATCGTGGCAGGCAACTGTCAAAGGATATATGTATCTTCCGGTAAATTCTGCACATAGCATAACTTCATTCATACAACAGCCTGTTGTTTTAACCATTTGCCTAAGCCATTTTCGCACGCCTTTGACAGTGTTTTCAAATTCATCTTCATGGATAATGTCCATGTCTCTCATCAGGCATACATTTAATTTTTCTTTGCTGATGTCGATTCCTACGAAAATTTTTTTCATCTTTGCATTGTCTTTTTGATGGACTTTGGACGCTGGCTCGTTGCCTATAAACCTTAATGCTGTCAAGCAAAATCTTATCCAGGCCTTTGAACCAACGGATACCGGGCGGTCAAAAAAAGTGTACGGGTCTTTCCCTTTCCCATGAATTGTGTACCGTCCGGTTCCATTGTCCTTTGGTTGAGAATAATAATTGTCGATTGCAAAATTACAACATTCCCCCGTGTCATCAATATCATGCAAGTGGCGCATAGAGCGGATTGCGCTTTCCGCTACGCTCCAAGCGTAATCCGCTCTACTTATTGTTGTTAACACACTAATTACCTTCTCTTTCTTTTCCATCTTCTTTCATTTTTAGACTTGTTGAAGCTTCTTTTTTTGAAACCGCAAATCTAAGGTTTCCATCAAGGAAAAAGTGTAAAGAATTTTCCGTATCTTTGCAAGCTTAAATTTTTGACCATTGAAGAAGAAAGTCTGCTTACTGGGTTCTACGGGTTCTATGGGGGTTCAGTCATTAGAAGTGATTGATGAACTGTCTGATTTGCTTGAAGTTGAAGTTCTCGCATGCTACTCCAATGCAGACTTGCTTATCCGCCAGGCCAAGAAGTTCAAGCCCAACGCAGTGGTCATTATCAAGGAAGATTTATACCAACAGGTGAAAGACGCCCTGTGGGACGATGACATCAAGGTGTTTGCCGGGGAGTCGTCGCTGTGCGACATTGTGGAGATGAGCAGCATCGACATTGTGCTGTCGTGCATTGTGGGCGTGGCCGGTCTGAAACCCGTTTACCGCGCCATCTGCTGCGGAAAACCCATCGCCTTGGCCAACAAGGAAACACTGGTGGTGGCAGGCGAACTGATGACCCAGGCCGCTGTGGAACACCATGTGCCGCTGCTGCCTGTCGATTCGGAACACTCAGCTATTTTCCAGTGCCTGGCAGGCGAATGGAACAATCCTGTTGAAAAGATTATCATTACCGCTTCCGGAGGTCCGTTCAGAGGTAAAAATGCGGATTTTCTGAAAAGCGTAACCAAAGAACAGGCTCTGAAACACCCCAACTGGAGCATGGGCAACAAAATCACCATCGACAGCGCCACCCTGATGAACAAGGGTTTGGAGGTGATCGAGGCCAAGTGGCTGTTTGAGGTAGGTTTGGACCAGATTGAAGTGGTAGTGCACCCTCAGTCCATCATCCACTCGATGGTGCAATTTGCCGACGGCTCGGTGAAAGCGCAGTTGGGATTGCCCAGCATGAAGCTGCCCATCCAGTACGCTCTCACCTACCCCCAGCGGGAAAGCAACAAAATGCCCCGGCTGAACTTCGCCGACTACCCTTCTTTGACTTTTGAGAAACCCGATACCCAAACCTTCCGATGTTTGGACATTGCCTATAGAGCCTCCCGTGAAGGCGGCAACCGACCTTGTGTAATGAATGCTGCCAACGAAGTGGCTGTGGCATTATTTTTGCAGGACAAAATCGGTTTCAACGATATTCCAGATATCATTGAAAGCCAGCTGGCGGAAATACCCTTTGCCCGCCCTAAAAGCATTGAGGAGTATTTGGAGATTGACCAGGAAGTGAGGAAAAGATTACAGGGGACAGGTTACAGGGGTCAGTGATCAGGGGTTAGTGATTAGATGCGGTGGAACCGCAACCCACGCATAGGTTAGAAGGGTTAAAAGATTATTGGATGTTGGATTACAGAATGACAGAATGATTGATTGTGAATTATGAATTGTGAATTGTGAATTTTAATATAGAGATTATGGGAATTGGAATGCAGGTTTTAGGCCTGATCGCAAGTTTAAGCTTATTAGTGTTCGTGCATGAACTGGGACATTATTTCTTTGCACGTATTTTTCATACTCGGGTAGATAAATTCTATCTGTTTTTCAACCCCGGTTTTTCCATTATGAGAATGAAGAAATGCGGTGACCAGTACCGTTTCAGTTTCTTTTCCTCCGATTCACCGGAAGAATGGAAGAACTATCCCGAAAATACCGAATGGGGCATCGGCTGGCTGCCTTTGGGCGGCTATTGTTCTATCAACGGCATGGTTGATGAGACCACCAAGGCTGACCAACTTTCCGCGGAGCCCCAACCTTGGGAATTCCGCGCCAAACCCGCTTGGCAACGCCTTTTCATTATCATCGGTGGTGTATTGATGAACTTCATCACTGCCCTGATCATCTATGTCGGCGTGATGTACCACTATGGCAACGAATATGTGCCCGTGACCGAAGCTACGTATGGTTTGCAATTTACCGAAAGTGCAAAAAATATAGGCTTCCAAAATGGTGACAAGATTATTTCTGTGGATGGTAAAGTTCCTGAGACCATGGGAGAATTTGCCACCTCATTGCTAATTGACGATGTCAAAGAAGTGAGGGTAAACAGAGATGGGGAAATTGTCAGCATCAGCATTCCCGATAATTTCGGACAGCAAGTTCTGGCTGCTGGCGACAATGCCGGTTTCTGCCAGTTCAACTTCCCCTTCGTGGTGGATATTGTGATGGAAGATCATCCCGCTGAGGCTGCTGGCTTGCAGCATGGTGACTCCCTCGTGGCCATCAACGGCGAGGAATATTTCTCCTTCTACGATTACCAAAGCACATTGTCCCAAAACAAAAACAAGGACGTGGAACTGAGCTTCTACCGTGGCGACTCCCTCTATCAAGCCACCGTTCACCTGACCGAAGAGGGTGTTATCGGTGTTTATCCCGTCAATCCCGCAGTATATCTCACCACCAAAGTTATCAAATACGGATTCTTCGAATCCATACCTGTGGGCATTAAAAAAGGATTCGAAACCTTGGCCACCTACGTTAAACAGTTCAAATTAGTGTTCACAAAAGAAGGGGCCCAGCAATTGGGTGGTTTCGGCACTATCGGCAGCATCTTCCCGAAAGTATGGGATTGGGAGCGTTTCTGGAATATGACCGCCTTCTTGGGAATCATCTTAGCCTTCATGAACATCATCCCCATCCCGGCGTTGGACGGTGGTTACCTGCTGTTCATCATCGTGGAGATGATTACCCGCCGCAAACCCAGCGACAAGTTCATCGGCATAGCCAACACCATTGGTTTTACCCTGCTGATTATCCTGCTGATTTACGCCAACGGCATGGATATCATCCGGGCGTTCTTCAAGTGATAACCATGCCTAAAAAGTCATAAATCGGCCTATTGTATAGTTGTAAAACAACGTATATCAAGCACATACATCATGCACTTTTTATTCTGGTTTGTACTCTACCCTCTCTCCCTGCTGCCATTGTTCATTTTATATGGCATTAGTGGTGTGTTATATTTCTTTCTGAATCATATAGTGAGATACCGAAGGAAAGTCATCGACCAGAATCTGCGGAATTCTTTTCCGGAAAAAAGTGAGAAAGAACTGGCTAAAATCCGGAAACAGTATTACTGGCATCTGGCCCAGTTGGCTGCAGAAATGCTGAAGATGCTCACCCTCAGTCGCCGTGGCGTAAAAAAACGCTACTGGAGCAAAAATCCCGAGATTGTCAACCGTTTTTTTGACGAGGGTCGCAGTGTTATCTTGATGTCAAGCCATTACAACAACTGGGAATGGCTGGTATTAAGTTTGGACATGCAGTTCAAACATCATGGCGTGGGTGTGGGAAAAGCCAACAGCAACAAGAATTTCGAGAAACTCATCAACAGAGCGCGCACCCGCTACGGCACAGAAGTGGTGTTCGCCGACACGGTACGTCAAGTGTTCGAAGGCTATAAGTCACAACATACCCCTTGCTGCTACATGATGCTCAGCGACCAATCCCCCAGCAACCCCAAAAGCTGCTATGTAACCGACTTCCTGAACCAGCGCTCCGGTATCATTTTCGGAGCCGAGCATTATGCCAAGAAATACAATCTTCCTGTCATCTATTATCAGGTTATCAAAGACCATATTGGTCATTATCATCTTGAATTTGAATTAATCACAGACAAACCCAACGAAATGGAGCATGGTGCCATCACCGACAAGTATGTACAACTGCTGGAGCAGACTATCCGTAAGCAGCCCGCCTTCTGGCTATGGAGCCATCGACGGTGGAAGCATGATTTTTCGGGGGAACGGGAAGACGTACACTGAAGTGTACTCGGAAAGACGGGAAGACGGGAAGACGATAATCTAACCGAGCGAGCGCAGCGAGTGCCTCCTCGAGCGAATGAAATGAGCGACTCCCCAAGCAAACAAAGTGAGCGTCTTAACGTATCAACAAATAAACAATAAAAAAACTATGAATAAGACTATTGAAACAATACTGCAACACCGCAGCATCCGGAAATTCACAACGGAGGAAGTCAGTAAAGAAGACCTGGAACTGATATTGCGCTGTGCCTGCAACGGTTCCACCTTGGGCAATATGCAACTTTTTAGCATTATTGTCTCCACCGACAAGCAGATGATGGAGAAAGCCGCACCGCTGCATTTCAACCAGCCCATCGCCACCAACGCCCCGCTGATGTTGACTTTCTGCGCCGACTTACACCGCTTTAACCGCTATTGCGAGTTCCGCGGCGCCGCCACCGACTGCTACAGCAACTTGCAGTCGTACCAGTGGGCAGTCACCGATGCCATCATCGCCGCCCAGAACGCCTGTGTGGCTGCTGAGTCGTTGGGCTTAGGCATCTGCTGGTTAGGCACCATCACTTATCAGGTGGATAAATTCATCGAACTACTGAAACTACCCAAAAACGTCATTCCCGTGGCATGTATCTCCATTGGCCATCCCGATGAACAACCCGAACTGACCGACAAACTGCCTGTGGAAGCGATGATTCATCAAGAAGTATATCAGGATTATTCAGAATACGATATCAATAAACTGTATAAGGAAAAAGAAGCTCACCCCAATACCCTTAAAATTTTGGAAGAAAACAAATTAGACAATCTGGCTCAGGTTTTCACCGAGAGAAGATACACCAAGAAAGACAATGAGTTTTTTGCGGAAGTATTGAAGAAAGCACTGCAAGACCAGGACTTTATGGCCAAAGAATAATGGAAAATATTTTCACACACGAGCTGTCACGTTATTCCACCATTATTGTAGGAAACGGAGAGGTACCGCAGGGAGAAATCCCAATGCTGTTTCTTCAACATGCCCATTTCATTGTGTGCTGTGATGGGGCCCTGGAAAAGATGCTTAAAATCGGCATGAAACCTGATGTGGTCATTGGCGACTGCGATTCCATTTCTGAAGACAGGTGGCAGCAATTCAAAGACATCATCATCGAGGACAAAGACCAAGAATGCAACGACCTGCAGAAAGCCCTGAAATATTGCCTCAAACAGCAGTTCGGACCTGTAGCCATATTAGGAGCCTCAGGACTACGCGATGACCACCAGCTGGCCAATTTGTCAATACTAAACATGTATGCCGAGCGCATGGACCTAATCATGGTAAGCAATTACGGCCTGTTTTCTTTTATCTCTGAGGACACAACATTTGCCTCCACTCCTGGGCAGGAAGTATCAGTTTTCAGTTTTGACGGACAAGCTCTTTTCAGCTTCAGCGGACTGCAATATCCTGTCCACAACCGCCGTTTTGTCCAGCTATGGGAAGGCAGTCTAAACAAAGCGCTTGGCAACAGTTTTACCATCACTCTCAACAATGGCAGAGGAGTGGTGTTCAGGGAGTTTTGTCAAATAGCGAATTAGTTAATGTGCTAATTTACGCACTAGCTTTTTCTGGCATCAGTATCGCACAGCGGTCAATAATGGCATTAGCGGAATCAAAACCGGCATCACAAACCTTCTTGTCTTTGTTACCATCGTAACCCATCACCAAATGCATGGTATCATAGCCAAAGCTTAGCAGTCGTATAAGTTTGCCATCACGTTTACTGGCAGCCTCCTTGTATTTCTTTATTGAAGGCCTCCCCTTGCCTTTACGCACATGCAGCACCGCATCAAGTGCAATCAGGCAGCCTTTCCACAATATATCCCCCGCGGTTTTGATGTATTTCTTGTCCAAATACGAATTTGTTTCCAGATCATATTTAGCTCTCGATATGTTCTCTTTAGCATTGGACACATACCTTCGGGCCTCTTCAATAGGGTTCTGAATCTCTGTGTCTTCCATAGTTTTCTCTTTTACTTTTTGAAATTATATTTGTATGTTGTTACACCCCTGCTTTAGTATAAAAAAGTATATGGCAAAGATACTATGGAAAATGCAACCATTCAATACCTTTTCGAAATTTTTTCGTATTGAAAATCAACAAACTAGAAATTCAGTTATAATATTTTAACAATTATAAACTAATAATATTGGAGATTTTAACATTAGTTCAACAAAAACACTATTTCAAAAAGAGCAGTCTAACGAATCAATAACAAATATGACTTTCAAGTTAAAATACTTCTACTCATATCGCAGGGCAGCAATAGGATCCATGTTGGCAGCTTTCTTGGCAGGGTACCAGCCGAAGAAAATACCTGTGGCGGCACAGACAAAGAACGAGATGATAATGGCACTCTGGCTGACCACAAACGGCCATTTCAGGACGTATGATAGTAAATACGACAGTATTAATCCCAAAATAATACCTATCACACCACCTATCAAACTTAGGATCACACTTTCGGACAGGAACTGCAGCATGATATCACGATTTTGAGCCCCGATAGCCATGCGGAGACCGATTTCCTTGGTTCTTTCCGTAACGGTTACATACATGATATTCATGATACCGATACCACCCACTATCAGTGAGATGGAGGCGATAGCGGCCAGCAGCATCGTCAACATCTGGGTCACCGAGCTCATGGTGCTCAGCAGCTCTTCCTGGGTACGGATGTCAAAATCATCCTCAGCACCTTGGGCAATCTTGTGGTTGGCACGCAGAATATATGTAATTTCCGTAGCTGCCAATTCAGACTCCTCTTCAGAAGTAGCCGAGGCGAAAAGCATGTTGAAATGTGTGATAGCCATAAAACGCTTTTGAACAGTGGTATATGGAGCCAACACGATATCATCTTGGTCTTGTCCCATCTGATTCTGTCCTTTGGATTCCAGCACCCCAATAATCTTCATTGGAATAGAGCCGAAACGCACCACCTGCCCTATCGGATTTTCCCCATTGGTGAAAAGATTGTCCACCACCGTCTTGCCCACCACGCAAACTTTGCTATAGGTTTTCACATCATCTTCAGTAAACATAATGCCACTTGCCAACTTGTACATACGAATGTCAAGATAGCAAGGGGAAACGCCCTGAATCTGGCCTGGATGGTTGTTCGAGCCAAACACCAGTTGCGCCCCTGTACTTACCGATGGAGACACGTGGGCCACATAGCGAGTATTTTGCTCTAAAGCACGCAAATCTTTCATATCCAACGACTTTGCACTGGAATTTCCCATATTGACACCTCCACGCATCTGCCGTGCCGGCATGATCATAATCATGTTGGAACCCATGCCTGACAGCTGCTCACGCACACTCAACGTGGAACTCTGCCCCAAACTGACCATGGCAATCACGGAAGCAATACCGATGATGATGCCCAACATGGTCAGAAAGGCCCTGCTTTTGTTACGCAGCAAGGCTTTAATGGCTATTTTGACAAGATTCAATATATTCATAGTCTAAATCTTAAACTCTTTGTATTCTTGCAGGGCTTTGGCCGCCGACTGCGTTTCAACAGGCACATCCTCAATGATATTACCATCACGAAGTTTGATAGTTCTAGATGTAAACACTGCAATATCAGGCTCATGTGTAACAAAAGCTATCGTTTTTCCTTTATCGTGCAAATCCTGGAACAAGCTCATGATTTCGTATGAGGTACGGGTGTCGAGGTTACCCGTGGCCTCATCTGCCAGTAATATAACCGGATCATTGACCAAGGCGCGGGCAATGGCCACACGCTGCTGCTGACCACCAGACAGCTGATTGGGCAGGTGTTGCATACGATTCTCCAAACCCACCGCTTTCAAGGCCTCCACTGCCCTCTCATAACGTTCCTTGGCAGAAACCTCAGAATTGTACATTAGTGGCAGCTCCACATTCTCGATGGCCGTAGTACGAGCCAAGAGATTGTAATTCTGAAAGACAAAGCCAATCTTGCGGTTACGAAGTGTTGACAGTTCCTTCTTCGACAAAGTATTGACCGACACGCCATCGATACAATAATCGCCAGAGGTAGGACGATCGAGGCAACCCAGGATGTTCAGCAAAGTGGATTTTCCTGAACCACTGGTACCCATGATGCTGACGAACTCACCTTCCTCCACAGAGAAAGTGACCCCATTCAGTGCATGAACATCCTCGTTACCCACGCGGAAAATACGCTTCAAATCTGTTATTTTGAGAATCTCATTGCTCATAGCTTATCTTTGTTTGCGTTGGGGAGGTCCCATCATAAACGGGTTATTTCCTTCTTTCTGTGTTTTGCCAGGCATTTTCATTTCGGTTATAGAAACAACCACCTCTTCACCTTCACGCACGCCCTCTTCAATCAAGGCTTTCGCTCCGTCGTTCAAACCGGTTTTCACCTTCTTCTGCTCCACAATATTCTGATGTTTTACCCAAACCGTCTTGCTTTCCACGTCTCTCAAGCTCTGTGTCAACTCTTCCTGGTTGGCATACAGACCTTTGAACTCCATGCCTTTTTTCTTCATGACTTCCATCATACTCATATCAGGCGTAAAATATAAGGCTTCCATAGGAACCGACACGCCCACCTCTTTGTTCACAATAATGGAAACACTGGCAGTCATGCCTGGAAAAAGTTTCTCTTCAGGATTGGGGGCATCAATAATAACCGTGTAAGTCACCACATTGGAAGTGACCGTAGGCTCCAGACGAACCTGTTTCACCGTACCTGTAAAGACATCCTCAGGGAAAGCGTCAACCGTAAAAGTCACAGGCTGACCCACTTTTACCTGACCGATATCTGCCTCATCCACATTGGCTTCCACCTGCATTTCCGTGAGGTTGTTGGCGATAGTGAACAAGGTTGGCGTGTTGAAAGAAGATGCCACCGTTTGTCCCTCTTCCACAGCCTTGTTGAGCACCACTCCCGAAATCGGTGAGTAAATCATGGCATATCCCAAATCCACTTTCGCCTTCTGGTAATTGGACTTGGCTGTTACCAACTGGTTTTTTGCCCTTATCAGCTCATCCTCAGCAGCATCCAGAGCTTCCTGCGTGGCCGCCTTGTTGTCAAACAAAGATTTGGTTCTATCGTACGTGCGTTGTGCCAGTGTCAAGTTACTTTGGGCGTTAGACACTTGTGCCTCTGACTGTTGCACCTGCTCCGACAAAGTAGAGCGATCCAACTCGGCCAGCAAATCGCCTTTTTTCACTTCAGAATTAAAATCAACATACAGTTTCTCCACCTTGCCAGACACCTGCGTGCCCACATCCACCTTATACACAGGTTGGATTTCGCCCGTAGCTGTTACCGTCACCTCGATACTGTCAAGCTTGGCAGGTTCGGTATTCAGCATCATGTCATGTGATTTGCCAGACTTCAAGGCGAAAAGTGCCACCAGCAAAATGATGACCGCCGCCACAATGATGCCCCAGATAATCAGTTTTTTCTTCTTTTTTGCTTCCATTATGTTGTTTTTTTATTTTTGTTTTTATGTTCTTTATGACTACCCCGCCCTTCGGGCACCCCTTCTAAAAGAAGGGGAATTATTTTCTTATCGGATATATGATGTACGTCTCCCCGAACTAACACAGTGAGTGTCTCCCCGTCCACCCGTCTTAACATCAAAATGTTACCATCACTCTCATCATTTTCAACTTTCAGTTTTCAGTTTTCAACTTTCAGCTTTATAAGGTCACGGGGACGCCCATCAGGATGTCGAGTATTTTGCGCTGCAGGACAAATGAGTACTTGTTCTGCATGTAGGTATTCAAGGCCGAAAGGTAATTGTTCTGTTGTGTCAGCAAATCTGCGGCGGTGATGGTGCCGTACATGAATTTCATGTTGTACGCATTGAAATTGGCAGCGTAGGCTTTCTCTCTAATCGTTGACACACGATAATTATTCTCCGCCTCATTCACTGATATATAATATTTCTCCAGATCCTGCAGAATGTTGTTTTGCTGGGCCAGTAGGTCATTCTCTGCCTGTTGCACTCCTATTTTCGCCAATTTTACATTGGCTCGCGCGCGATTCTGGTTGTAAATGGGGATATTGAGTGACAGGCCCACATTCTCGCCCAAGCGCTCGCCCAATTGGGTACCGAAATCCCCATTTTTTGCGGAATATCCCGTGCTCACACCCGCATTCAAGTTCAGGGAAGGATAATAGGACGACTTGGCGATTTTCACATCATAATTGGCACTCTCGATGCGATTTTTACTGTATTTCAATTCTGGCAAATAATCAAAGGACTTGTCAATCACCTCCTGAAGAGTCGGGACGGTCAGATTTCTCATCATGGCAGCGGTATCAGGCTTTATCAACTCGATATTTACCGAGGGATTCATGGCCAACAAGATTTTCAGTGTAATGTAATTGTTGTTCAGCGCCAGCAAAGTGTTTTCATAATTGGCAGAATCCGACACATATTGCGCTTCCAACAACAGATAATCGCTTTCCAGAATCTGCCCCACCTTATATCGTTGATACCCCTGCTCTTTCTGTTCCCGGCTTTTATTGATAACTTCCTTCTGATAGACAGATAATTCCTCATTCATCAGGATATTCAAAAAAGCCTGCACAATTTGGATATTGACTTGGTTCTTCTGTTGCTCCAATGCCAATTCCGACTGGGTAATATTCAGTTTCCGCTGTTTTATTGTATTAAAGGTATTCAAGCCATTGAAGAGTGTAATACCTGCGGAAAGCCCGTAATTTCCAGTCCAGTCAACACCGCCATTGGTGGAACTGTGCGAATTGGAAAAACCTTGGGAAGCGGATGCCGACACCGTAGGTGACATCTGCAACTTGGCCTGTTTGTAATTGATTTCCGAAACTGACTGGTCCAGTTTGGCGTTTTGCAAGGTATAGTTGTGTTCCTCAGCATATTTCAGACAGCCTTCCAAGCTAAGACGTGTAGGCTGTTCCTGAGCAAACGACAATAGCGCCAATCCCAGTGAAACGACACAAATAAGTATTTTTTTCATAGGTGAATATTATAATATATTGACTTGAAAAAACTCCGGTAGTTTATCCAAATTTGATTTTCACAGATAAATCAACCTGCTGTGCACATTCTTATAACCCATCTGCTCCAATAACGCACAATACTCATCCAACTGCTTTTGATAATCATCATTTTCCTTACCCGTCTTGTAATCCATCACCATCACCTCATCATCCATGAAGACAATACGGTCGGGACGGCGAAGATGACCATTGGGGCACAAAATGGAGGTCTCGTTCAAAACCATGACCCCTGGCGCAAAATAAGGTTTCAGAGTGGGATCATTCATGATTTCACGAACGGCAGCTCCTAATATTTCCCTATCTTCAGCTCTGTCTATTTCCGCCAACACTTCCGTCAGTTCATCCTCATTTTGCGGGAAAAGCTGTAATTTGGACAAAAAATCATGAATAAAGACACCCAACTCCTGCTTGTCGCTCATACGCCTACCACAGAGCAATTGTTCAGAATTCAGGGTGAAATCGGAGGAAAACAAATGGCCCACCTGTTGTGGCATAGACGTTTCCTGAAACGTCTCCGCAGGATTTTCCCCTTGTGGTAGAGACGCAAGATTTTGCTTCTCTACATTTGCCTTCGGGTTGGTAAAATCTTTGTTGCCATACCAAAAAACTTTCAAAGACGACAGCTTGGCGTTCTTTTCTTCGGACTCACCCGCACCTTGTGGCAAATACTCGCCATGGCACTTTTCTGTATCTTCACCCAGAGTCTGAATAAAGCCATTCAGGAACTTGGCGTAATTACCCTTAGAATTGGTTGGATCTCCTGTAATGACATACAAAACATCCGCCGCACGTGTATGTGCCACATAAATCACATTCACATTATCAATATCCGTCATTGTGGATTCCTCTTCTGAAATATACGCAAAAGAGGAACCTTCCAAGGCAGACTTACTCGTTTTGACCATAAAATAAGGCAAGCCGAAACGCCCATCCTCATCTTTTACCCACGCGCTATCCTTGCCGTTGCCGGCACGATAACTTTTCATGGGGTATATCACCACCGGGTACTGCAGTCCCTTGGACTTATGGATAGAGGTCACCGTCACCGCATCCGTTTCTTTTGAAGAAGTGATCGAGATTACCCTACCCTTTTCTTCCCACCATTTCACACACTGTGTCAAATCGGAAAACTGAGCATTGAAATTCTCATATATAGCATCCATAAAGGCTACCACGTATGCATCCGCCTCAGAGATGTGATAGGCCAACAATAACTCCTTGACTATCGTAAAGACGGGAAATGACAATAAAGACTCAACATTCAGCAGCTTGTCAGCATCCACCCTGTCGCCCAATGAACGCATAAACTGTGCGAAACCATCATCCTTGCTGATGTAATCTATCATTTCAGTAGAGACACCATGCATCGCATCTCCATCGCTCCCGAAATATTCAGCGATAGACAGTTGCATCAATTTGTCGTCAGGTGTTAAAAGATATCGCATGGTATTTACCAAAAGTAGCACCTCTTCGGAAGACCCCAGCAGGAGAGAATCCGATGAAATCACCGGAATATTATGAGATGACAAGTAATTAGCCATCTCTCTGCAAATATGGTTGGATTTTGACAAAATAGCCATATTCCCATACTTGTAATGCCGACTCAACGCATCCTTCACAGCCTTCAAAGTTTCCTCATACAGATATTCCTCCCCATCATCTTCGGTCATGAATCTCACATACACAAAACCATCATTCTCACTGGGATTTTTCTGTTCCACATCCTCATAATAATGATTCAGCAACCCATTCCCCGCAAAATTTTTCTTACACAAATATTTAAAAAACAAGTTGTTGAATTCTATCACCGATTTTGATGAACGATAATTCACATCCAATTGGTGCAAGTCAAAATCATTCTCGTTGAGAATATCCTCTTTCAAATTCTCACGCAAGCCTTGCCATGATGACAACTGGTTCAGCAGAGCCGAATCCCCATTACGAAAGCGGTAAATGGACTGTTTCACATCACCGAAAAGGATTGTATCCCCTGCCTCTCCAAACTGATTAATTCCAGACAAAGCATTTTTAATCAATGGCTTAAGATCCTCCCACTGCATTTTGGATGTATCCTGAAACTCATCAATGAAAAAATAAGAATACTTGTTGCCTATTTTCTCATAGATATAAGGCGTGTCAACATCCTTGATTTCGTCATAAATTAAGCCATTAGCCTCATTCAGGAAGAACAGGTTGTCTCTCAACTTTATATCCTCCATGATATTTTTCAAGTCAAACAAAAGCAGCAACGACGAGGAGCACTGTGTCACAACAGCCAAATCCCTAAGCTCATCTTGTCCATGTTTCACCTTATCGAATGTTCCCACTATGTCTGGCTGTTTTTGCTTAGCTTCCGGAGAAGGTTTTTTCAGGACAGAATCCGCCTCAATAGCCTTGATGACGTTGGTGCCAGGGGCTTTCAAAGGGTTATCCGACAATGTTTTCACCCAGTTATAAATACCATTTTTCCCGCATACGAAATCGGAAGGGTCATCACCAAGTCCGCCTATCAGCTGCTGTAATCTCACAATATTCTCCTTCAGGACTTTCTCTCCCGACAGCTTTTGTTGGTTCAGCGACATCAAAGTCTCCTCCAGCTTATTTTCCTCACGGCTATCCCGTTCTGTTTTCTCTTGATAGAACCTGTCCAAAGCTTTGGTCGCTTCATAAGCACTTTCATTGTTGATAGTAGCCAACATGGCTTTCAATTCTCCCTCCAACTGCCAACGTCCTTTCTCATTCATCTGCCTATCCACCAGGAACATAAACCTATTGAACAAGCTTTTGTCGCTCTTCGACAGCTTGTTCATCAGCATATCCACCGTTTTGTTATAGCAGTCAGACAGGTCTATCTCGATATTAAAATTCATATTGAGGCCCAATTCGAAAGCGAAAGAGCGTATGATGCGCTGAAAGAAACCGTCGATGGTACTAATGGAGAAATTGGGATAGTCGTATAGTATCTCTTTCAAAAGGGCTTTGGCTTTTTGCTGGAGAACCAAGTCGCTAACATTCTCAAAATCAGGTAATTTTTTCAGAATATTATAGATAGCCTTGTCCGATTTTGAAAACGAGTCCGGTGTCACAAAAGCGAAGGCTGTAAGAGTTTTGACGATACGGTCCTTCATTTCGGCAGTTGCGTTATTGGTGAAGGTGACCGCCAGTATATGTCTGAATTTTTTGGGGTTGAGCAGGCACAACGACAAATACTCGGCCACCAGACTGGTGGTCTTGCCAGAGCCTGCCGATGCCTTATAGACCTTGAACATAGTCTTTTACAAAGATGCTAATCCAAAGTTGATTCCAAGACTTTTTTCTCCATGGTACGACGATAATCCGCCAGTTTGGCCGCAATGTTATCGTCGAAAGCGCCTAAAATTTCCACGGCCAGAAGTCCGCCGTTTTTGGCACCATCGATAGCCACCGTAGCCACTGGGATGCCACCTGGCATCTGCACAATGGAGAGCAACGAATCCAAGCCGTTCAGGGCCGCACTTTTGATAGGGATGCCGATGACAGGCAAGGTGGTTTTAGCGGCTGTAATGCCTGCCAAATGAGCTGCTCCACCCGCTCCGGTAATGATGACCTTCAAGCCTCTCTCGCGTGCGGTAGAGGCATATTCTATGGCCTTTTCAGGTGTGCGGTGCGCACTGATGACAAATTTTTCATACGGAACGCCAAATTCTTCCAGCACGTCACAGGCAGCTTTCATGGTGTTCCAATCGCTCTTAGAGCCCATTATTATTCCGACTAAAGGGGTGTTCATAGGTGTTAGGTTTTAGTGATTAGTGGTCAGGGGTCAGTGATTAGTGATTAGGGGTTAGTGAATAGAATTCAGAATTCAAAATTCAAAATATAACTTTCAGTTTTCAATTTTCAGTTTACTCCAGAGTTCCCGGAGGTTCGGGTAGGAGTCACGCAGAAGGCCAGCTACATCAGAGGACTTCACCCATCGGGCCTCATCAATATCCTCTTCAGTCTGGGGCACCAATGATTCCGAGGCATCCGCTTTCATCAGGTACCAAGCAGTGGTTTTGCCCACCCATTTACCACCCAACTTGTAAGTATGGAAAGTGTCGGGCAAAGGCTTGGTAATGGACAAACGTTGTAGTCCTGTTTCTTCGCTAACCTCACGCAAAGCCGCATCTTCTATGGTTTCACCTTCTTCCACTTTGCCTTTGGGAAAATCCCATTTACCACGGCGGTATATCATCAGCACCTCTTCTTGGGCATTCATCACCACACCACCCGCTGCTTTTATCTCACAATAGTTTTCTTCCAATTGCTGATAGAAATCCTCCCCATATTTTCTGATAATGGGAGTTTTCAGGAAGCGGAATACCGGCAAGCCCAAGCGGTGTCCCAATTCACAAGCCTCGGCACAGACGAACCATCTATGGTAATTCAGGGCTTCGAAATCCGGCAGTTTTTTCACTCTGATAGGATACAGGTGACAAGATATCGGTTTCTGAAAATCTATCTCACCCTTTTCAAAAGCCCTCTCAATAGCACATTTGGCCACACCATGCTCATCGTAATAAGCGTATGCACAGCGTTCATCACTCAATAAAGGAGTGACGAAAGAACCTTCCATGTCATAATCGAAGGTTCCTTCCTCCTCTACTTTTTGAATGCCCTCTTCGGACATGTATTTTTTGAAGAACGGATAATTATCTTCTATATCTCCGATTTCCTCTGGATCAATAGGCGCTCCAGTATCACCTTCCACACAGCACAAGCCCTTGCACTGCGTCAAATCACAGCAGAACTGACTTTCGAAAAGGTCATCGGAAACCAGGACATTATTGATGATTATCATTTCTTGACAAACTTCTTAACGGTATCATTTGCTCTCACAAAATAGACACCTGTTTGCAAACCTCCTATATTCACCGTAGTATTCCCATCAACGACTTGTTGTGACAATACAGTTTTTCCGCAAACATCCATAATTTCAATTAATTCCGGAATATTGTTCTCATTGAAAATCAAATTCAACACATCACCAGCCGGATTAGGATATATTTGCATGCTTGCAAGCTGTTGTTCCTCAATACCCGTTGAAACACCATTCAAAGCAACAGTCGCGGTATTGGTCTGGTTGGTGATAGTCATTGTTTTAGTGTAAGTGCCGCCAAAAGGTGGAGCAAACACCACATAAACCATACCACCGTTATAAGGAATCGTTGTCTGCAAACCAAAGTCTGACTGATTGTTAGACACCAAGAACGGTTCTTCAACATGGATTGAGATATCATCAACACTTACAAAATCACCTACAATCACATTGACAGTCTTAGCCGTTGAAGTTTCGCCACCTGGAGTAGAGAAATACAAGGCAGCAGGGCTGGTATTCATGGTTGGATTGGCAATTCTGAAACTTGCCGCAATCGTATGGTCCGCCACCACATCCTCAAAAGTGTATATCAACGCTCTTGTTTGAGCGGTGCCGTCAACGATCAGTTCATCAACGGTATAACCTTGATCGGGAGTAAGTGTATATGTCTGATTGCTATGCAAAGGAGCTTGTAACGAGCCAGCTGGGGATATCTGTCCATGTTCACCCGCTGTGGCAGTAATCGTGAAATCCGTTATCGGGGTTCCCGACACAACAATGTCATCCAGAACCATTCCGGATCCATTCATACCCATTGACTCGAATGCGATTTGGTAGTTGGACGACGGATTTGGCAAACTAAGAGTTGCCGGTGTCCACTGTCCTCCCGTATTGCCCGAATAAGTCTGCAACAAGGTCCATTCCTCAGATGGCGAAGAACGATAATACACATTCATGGTGTAATAAGCTCCTCCTGCCTGAGCATACCAGAATGAAAGTGTTGGATTCGTCAAAAAAGTAAAATCAAAATTGGGCATAACCAATTTGGTGGTACTATTGCTGACTGTATAAAACATTGCGTTTTTACTACCTGAATGCGCGTTGGCAATAGAACCATTGTTATTACCTGTATGGGTTTGCCAAGCAGTATAATTGTTGACATACTCATGATAGCAATAGAATGGAATATCTTCAGACTCAAATGGTTCCACCCATGGGAAAGTATCCACAGTAACTGTACCTTTGATTAAACGGAACTGTAGGCTGTCGCCCATATTGTTGATATTGACGATACGGAATCCTGTCATAGGCGTTCCATTGCAATAAAATGGGGCCGGATTAGTATATTGACTGAATTCTTTCATATTGTTTCCACCGAAATATGACTGGTTCATATTGCCAAGTTCTGGTTCAGAATACGGTGTCGGACCCGGAACACCATTTTTACGGAACGCATAAATTTCGGGATAGGAGCCCACACTGTAATCTGTTCCATGGTTGCCATTAAAATCTGTATTAACACGATAAATAACGGCGCCTGTGCCATAAACCGTGCCATCAAAGGCGGTTGTCTTATTACGGTATTCTATCACAAGATATTGGTTCGGATGATTGATACGGTCGGGATAAATCTTGTATGCACAATTCGGGGAGGTGGATACAGGATAGATAGTATAAACGCCATTCTCTGCCGCTTCAGGAATTTCCTCAATCCAATGACCATATTTATACTTCATATAAGCGCCCATATTCTGCGGGGGATTAGTGGTACCCTCCATCAGATCCCATTTGCCAGTATATCCGGTGAATCCGCTTGATGAGTACAAGTCTGGCGCACTCAAAGAGTGGAACATCTCATGGCACATGGTGCCAATGTCGAAATAGTAGTCATCCTGTGCCAGAATAAGGTTATAGTCATAAACTCTTTTCCCAAGCATATAGATGGAACGGCCGAAGATTGACCAGCGGTGAGGCCACAACAGTTCGCTCCAGCCTGCCACGCCAGTATTTATAACAAACACCACATTGTCCACATTGCCATCATCATTATAATCCAAGTCCAAATCGGTGGGAACCATATTCTTAATGTAGCGAATGGCACTGTCGAGCAAGGTAAACTCTCTTTCCCTGCGTCCGTCAGCATCCGTATAACCAATTGGGTTAGTAGAGGAATATGGCATAAAATAATTTCTCGGATGATTGTCATGATAGGACAAGATCACATCATTAGCGCCAGCCTGAGGAAAGAGATACGACTGGATGGTAAACTGGTTGTAGGTCACATGCTGATAGAAATTCTTCAGCGAGTTAACCGTACTTGCCGAAGTATCATTAAACATTTCATCTACCTGGCTAAACGACTTGGGGAATACGGTATCACCAGCAAGGCTGATAAAGACCACCAAGTTGGTCATCCGCCCATGATTCATAGTGGGACGTGCTGGTGTTCCCGGATTGTTGTCACGTATTTCCCGTGCTCTTTGGACACGTCGTGCCATGATGATTTCATCACTGATACGCGCTCCAGGTGCCAAGGCCGCGACTGTGGCCGGGTCAACCTGTCCTACAATATACCCTGTGGGTTCTACTTGACCATTCAACTCAACCCCGTATGTATAGTATCCGGTCTCAGGGTTCATGATAATGGTATAGCCCGCGGCATCATGATAATAATTGAAAAACTCATCACCACTGACAAAACAATGTATCGTTTGTCCATTAGGCTGGGTGATAGTACATGGCACATTTTTCAATGGCCCTGCCAAAATACTGCTAATCGTCATGACGATTAGCAGTATGGTAGATAGTAATTTTTTCATAGTATTCAAACAAATATTATTGTAATCTCTTGAATTGGCATGTAAAGTGGCGCATCAACTCAGCTTCCCAAGTAATTTCCAGACCACGTTTGATACTGTCACGGCGGTCATAAACATTCTTCAGGGCCGCGGCAATAACGTCCATGTGGTTGTTGGTATATACACGTCTTGGAATACAGAGGCGTACGAAGTCATTGCCGCCGAAACGGTTCTGACGAGTTACCGGGTCACGGTCGGCGAGGACATAGCCGATTTCGCAGGCACGAATACCGGCTTCCAGATACAACTCGCAGGTAAGTGTCTGGGCGGGGAACTCTTCCTTTGGAATCTGGGTGAGCACCTTGTCGGCATCCACGAAGATGGCGTGACCACCGGCAGGACGCTGGTAAGGAATGCCATACTCATCGAGTTTGTTAGCCAAATAGTGAACTTGCTTGATACGTGTCTCAACCATCTCAAATTCAATATTTTCCTTAAGACCGACAGCGAGAGCATCCATATCACGACCGTTCATACCACCGTATGTCAAGAATCCTTCAAACGGGATGCAGAACAACTTGGCGCCTTCATACCAGTCTTTCTTGTTGGTGGCGATGAAACCGCCCATATTTACCAAACCATCTTTCTTGGCACTCATGGTCATGCTGTCGGCATAACTGAACATCTCGAGAGCGATTTCTCTGAGGGTCTTGTTTTCATAACCTTTTTCACGGGTCTTGATGAAGTAGCAGTTCTCGATGAAACGGGCACTGTCAACGTTAACTGGCACACCATATTTGTGGCAGAGCTCGCAGGTCTCGCGGATATTCTGCATGCTTACCGGCTGGCCACCGACGGTATTGTTTGTCACGGTGAGGACCATGAATGGCACCTTGCCTGGGTTTTCCTTCAAAACCTTCTCCAATTTCTCAAGGCTGACATTACCTTTGAAAGGAACTTCGAGCTGAGTGTCGTATGCCTCATCAACAGTAACATCGATAGCGAAGGCCTTACGGCTTTCGATATGACCTTTTGTAGTGTCGAAGTGTGCGTTACCAGGGACAACCATACCAGGCTTCACGAGGTAAGAGAACAACACATTCTCAGCTGCACGTCCCTGGTGGGTTGGGATGACATACTCAAAACCTGTGAGTTCTGTAATTGTATCCTTCATGTGGAAGAAAGAACGGGCTCCGCCGTAACTCTCGTCTCCCATCATCATGGCAGCCCACTGGCGGTCGCTCATTGCGCCTGTACCGCTATCGGTCAACAGGTCAATGTAAACATAATCGCTTTTGAGCATAAACACATTCTGATGTGCTTCATTAAGCCATTTCTCACGTTCTTCACGAGTGCTTTTCTTGATGGGTTCAACCATCTTGATTTTCCAAGATTCTGCAAATGGTAATTCCATAATTATAATTTTTGTTTATTAATATTATTGATTTTGTATCGTCTCCTTCAACATGCCACTCTCATATTTTTGGGTGTAAATCAACCGGCCTTGTTCATCATAGAACTTCCATTCACCCACTTTTTTCCCGTTTTCATATTTGCCAATATAATACAAATAGCCATTATCATGATACACCTTATATTCTCCTTCCTCTTTGCCATTCACATAATGTGCCTCTGTGCATAGATTTCCATTTTTGTGGTAGGCATACCAGTCACCATCGCGCCGGCTTTTGTCCAGATTCCCTTCTATATACTTATAATGCGTACTGTCATAATAATACACTTCGCGGTATTTCTCGTCTGTCAGCTGTCCATTCTCGTCAACCTTGTAGAACGCCACCACTTTTGCCTGATTATCTCCATACATCTCCTCCACTTTTTTCCCGGGAAGGGTGTCATTCCGGTCAATGGTGCCCGCACCAATAGCGTCTTCATTCAACGCTACCGTTTCTATTTCGTTTTTCTGAGAATCCTGGGTTTTGGATTTGTTATGGCATGAAAAAAACGAGAGTGCCAGTGCAAGGCCCAACAAAAGAAAAACTACATTTCTCATTTTTTCTTCGATTTGAATGGTTCATTCAAAATATCCAGCAATTCATTGGTGATATCCTTGCTTGGGTCTGCATCCAACAGCTGTCCGCCATACTGGTATGAGAAAATGAAAGAAGCATTTCTTTCAGCATTGATACGTTTGGTGGCAATGATTACAGAATCCGCTATCTGTTTCAAAGCGGCTGCCTGGCGGGCTTCAAGGTCTCCCATAACACGCTCATAGTCAGCCTTAAGATTTTCACTCTCCTGCATCAGTTGCTGCTGAGCGTTTTCTATCTGAATCTGGGTCAGAACGCCAGACTGATAATTTTGCTGGAACTGGTTATATTTTCTTTCCAACGCTGACTGACGGTTTTGGAAAACGGCTTCCTGCTTGCTCATTTCAGCCTCGATATCTTTGGTCAGAATATCCACCAACTCGTAATTGGCATTCACACTGTCGATGTTGATGTAAATAATCTCGCCTGAACGGGGTTCGGTACTCACCACATTTTGTGAGGGTGTATGGTGTGTTGTCTTTGGACAACAAAAATACAGAATATACAATACTATCACTGCTACAGCCAGTACACCATCCACTATCCAGCGGCACAAATTGCAATTGCATTTTTTCTTTTTTTCACACGTTTCAGTCGTGTTTTCCTCATTGATTTTTTCGATTTCTTCCATATAAACTGTTTTTTTTATGCGTAGATTGCGATTCCACCGCATGAATTTTGAATTCTGAATTTTGAATTATATTTACGTCACTACCCCGGCTATGCATAGACTGCAGTTCCACCGCAATCATTATTCAATATTAATTGTCAACCATTAATTCTTAGTTTCCAACTTCTGATAAATACTTGATTCTCATGATTCTAACTTCGTCCATGCTGTATTCATCCTCACCTAATTCCTCGAGGGCATCTTGCACGGAATCGGACTGGGCATTGTTGAAATAATCAAGAATATCCTCCTGATGATAGGGGTCTATGACCTCATCGATATAGTAATTTATATCCAATTTCATGCCTGAGGACACGATACTTTCGATTTCAGAGAGCAGTTCGTCCATTTCCATGCCTTTAGCGATAGCGATATCCTCAAACGCGATTTTGCGGTCAATATTTTGGATGATATACACCTTGTTGGCCGATTTGTTCACCACTGTTTTGACGACAAAATCCTGCGGGCGTTCAATTTCATTGTCCTCCACATAATTCTTGATCAGATCCACGAATGGCTTGCCGTATTTCTGGGCTTTTCCTGCGCCCACACCCGTAATATGAGTCATTTCCTCGATATTGGTCGGGTACTGGATACACATGTCTTCCAATGAAGGATCCTGGAAGATGACGTATGGAGGCAGATTTTCCTTATTTGACAATTCCTTTCTCAGATTTTTCAGCAAGGAGAACAGGGTCTTGTCGAAAGCGTCGCCCTTAGAAGGCATCGGCTCATCCATCATGTCACCATCCTCGTCGGGGTCAACAGCATTTTTCGGTTTGGCCACCATCACAGAATACGGATTGACCAAGTATTTTTCACCCTTCTTTGTGACTTTCAACAAGCCATAGTTTTCTATATCCTTTGCCAGCAGATCCTCGAAGATTGCCACGCGAATCACGTTTGCCCAGAAGTTCTCGTCATAATCCATACCTTCACCGAACTGTTTCAGTTTCTGGTGTTTGAATTTCTCAACGGAAGTTGTTTTTTCACCTCTGATAATGTCGATGATATGGTCTGACTTGAACTGCTGTTTTACCGTTTGCACCACCTCGATAACCAGACAGATCTGGTCGGCGGCGTTCATTTTCGGTCTCGGATGACGACAATTGTCACAATTATTGCAATTTTCCTCTTCAAATTCTTCACCGAAATAATGCAGCAGATGTTTACGGCGGCAGCTGGTGGACTCGGCATACGATGCAGTCTCTGCCAGCAGCTGTTTCACGATTTCCTGTTCCGCCACAGACTTCTTGGTGGAGAATTTTTCGAGTTTATTCAAGTCTTTCGGGTCGTAGAAAGCGATGCAGACACCCTCGCCGTCATCACGGCCGGCACGGCCTGTCTCCTGATAATATCCCTCAAGGCTCTTGGGCATGTCATAGTGAATCACATAGCGGACATCGGGTTTATCGATACCCATACCGAAAGCGATAGTTGCCACAATCACATCCGCTTTTTCCATCAAGAAAGCATCCTGGTTCTCCACACGGGTATGGGAATCCAAACCTGCATGATACGGCAATGCCTTAATTTGGTTAGCCTGCAGAAATTCTGCCAGTTCCTCCACTTTTTTACGGCTGAGGCAATAAATGATACCCGACTTTCCGTGATTATTCTTGATAAACTTCACTAATTCCTTGTCCACATCCTTCGTTTTCTCGCGAATTTCATAGTACAGATTCGGACGGTTAAACGACGAGATGAACACTTCGGCCTTATCCATACCCAGGTTTTTCTGGATATCGCTTTGTACCTTGGGA
>JAEEGF010106168.1_pt1 | contig 41940 bp, 41 predicted proteins | sample 9134171 | NCBI WGS metagenome assembly JAEEGF01 (sample SAMN16246542, study PRJNA631951) | gut metagenome | biome: gut microbiome; feature: rumen; material: AP-attached | host: Bos | place: Iran: Karaj | collected 2018-10 | reverse complement strand
TATCACATCCTCCCGGAGAAAGCCGGCATAGGAATCCCAGCCGTACTCAGGAATTCCGGTTTTGAGAAGATCCACTGCCTCCTCCAGAGACAGCTGCCCCATAAGCAGGGCCTGAAGCAGCGGCGCCTGCCGGTAATTCAGCATATTGATGCTGATGACAAAATCATCGGTGGGCAGTGCGCAGATCATAGGCTCGATCCGGCGATAAAGCTCGGGAGTCATGCCGCGGATATACCGGAGCTCGGACTTTTCATAAAAGCGGCCATTGGCTGTCACATGAGGCATCTTGCCGGTGGAATAAAACTGATCCTCGGCGCCGTTGGCAGAAACCATGGTGCTGTCAGCGTCAAGCCAGTCCACTGCCGAATCCGATACCGTTTCCGCCTGGGTTTCGTCTGCTCCCATATTCATGAGGAGCTCCCGGAACACCAGCACCGGAAAACGGGCGTTAAGAAGCCGGCTGTCCGTGTTTTCCCGCTGCTCGGGAGTTTCATTATCCGGAACCACATCCTTAAGAAGACCATTAATATTAAGGCAGGCCTGCTCATCATGAACGTCGCCGCTGATTACGGCTTCATCCAACGGCACCACCTGATTCGGCTGAGCCCATGTCATGCCCTTATAAACCTTGCCCTTGGTCTTTCTGAAGTCATCGATCATGTATTTTCTGATGATGCCTTCTATGCCGTCAACGTACCAGGAAGCCCGCTGGTAGTCCAAGGCATTTCTGGTAACAAAAAAAACTCTGTTAAAACGCACGGTGATTACAGCAGCGGACATCACCATAATAGCCACCGCCACCAGCACCATGATGAGCGCCACGCCCCGGCTTCTTCTGAGAGTTTTCACTTTCCTGAATCTCATCACACATCCCCTGCCGGAATATAGAAAATACGGCTGATCTTTCCATACGCTTCGGATTCGAACTCTACCTTAACCCCGGAGGAGATCTTCACTCTGTCAATCCAGCCCTGAGACCAGCTGCCCTGCCGGTAAAAGAACACCTTGAAATTCTTTACGCCCTTCATGAGGGGATAAAACTGCGGCTCATAACCGATAACAGTATCAGGATAGGGATATACCGCCCGCTCCAGCTGTCCGTTTTTAACCCGGTACCACACCCGCACGATCTCGCCCCGGGGCAGCTCCGCTCCGGGATTCAGAGCGCCGCCTCTCATAAAGCTGATACCGGTGCCCTCTGACTGAAACATGTTTTCCCCCGTCTGAATAATCATCCGGGACGGCGAACCGTCCATGCGGGCCACCCGGGGGACCATCTGCACAAAATCCTGATTGAGAATGTTCATGGCCTTGTGGAAGGCATGAAAGGAAGCGGTATCTTCCTCTACCGTCTGACTGGCCGTAAAGGTGGTAGACATCAGGGCATAGGTGCCATGAGCGATCACTGCCATGATCATAATGGAAATCAGCACCTCTATCAGGGTAAAACCGGAATTGCCGGAATGTCTCATAGCCGCAATATCTCCTGCTACCTGTGCAGATAAGTCTTCAGTATGGCTACCGGGGTACTGGTATTAACATGGGAATCAGTAAAGACCTCCACCTCGAGAGCCTTGAAGTTCACGTCCTGAGTGGACTGCCCGCGGTAACGGTAGTACCAGGTTTTTCCGGCAAACTCCGTCTTGCTGGTAACCCAGCTGTTGTTAGGCCATCTTCTGGTAAGCTTAAATTCCGCGATGACATTGTCGGCCACCATCTGAGAAAAATAGCTTTCCTGAAGCCCGGTGATGCCGTTCATGGAATTTGTTACCGTGGTAATAATGGCTCCCCCGGCCAGAGCAAAAACCGCCAGCGCCACCAGCACCTCAAGAAGAGTCATGCCCCGATTTTTTCTGAAATCTCGTATCACAGGCGATCAGTCTCCGGATCAAAACGTCTGAAATTCCCCAGTTCCTCGCCGATAATCATTACCGGACTATGAGGATCCACGGAACCGTCTGTTACCAAAAAATTAAGTCTGAACGGAGTAACCTCTCCCGTGGGATAAAAGAGAATCTGCGGGAGCTCCCTTTTCTTCACATCCCGGGCATCAGCCTTGAAATCCACGCTTTCCAGCTTGTTTTCCGCCAGGGAATCGGCAGTTTCCACTGCCAGTCCCCCAACCTCAAGAGCCACAGTAACGCCTTCGTCAAAATCCTTTTTCACGGCCACGTCCTCGGCATCGTACTGCACCCAGGAAAGCTGATCCCAGTAGGTGCGCATAAGCTCGTCCTTAAGACTGAGATTGCTGGTCTGCCGCGCATTGGTTCTGACCTGCATCATAAAGCTGTATCCCGTCGGATTCACATGAAGACCGATAATCCGGCCCTCCATGGCAGCGCGATCCGAGATCTCCTCCATAATGAGTATAAGCTTATCGGCCTGTTCGTCCGCCGTGCCCTCCAAAGTCCCTCCGCCCGGAAGCGCCGAGGTGGCCACGGAAACCATAAGCCCCATGATCAAAAGCACCATGAGGACTTCGAGCAGAGTAAAACCGCCAAGCTTATACATTATGTTCCTCTGACAAAGCCGGCATAAACCGGCTTCGCATCTATGCTAAAACTAAATAATCAGTTATTGGCGCAGTCAGCTGAAGGCGGATTGTCCACATTCCAGTTACCGATGTCGTCGCAGGTGCCGGGTTCGCCGTCAGGACCGGCGCTGAAAATGTCATAGTGCTTCTGACCGTGATCAGAGGGTCTCTTGTAATAGTAAGGAGAATTCCACGGATCATTCGCCAGCTTATCCATATAACCGTCAGCGCGGTATTTCTTGGGAATAGGAGCGGAGGTCGGCTTGGTAACCAGAGCATCCAGCCCCTGATCGGTGGTGGGGTAGACACCGGCATCCATGCGATACTGCTTAAGCGTGCTTTCGTAGGCATTGATATCGCTTACCACCTTCTGAGTATTGGCCTCGTCAAGACTGGACATGACGTTCGGCACCACGAGACCGGCCAGAAGGCCCAGAATAACAATAACCACCATTATTTCAAGAAGGGTAAAGCCCTGTGTTCTTTTCATAAATACTCCTGAGTTAACCTTTAACCATACTGTTCATCTGCATTAAAGGCTGCAGTATGGAAATAACAATAAACAAAACAATTCCGGCCATGGAAATAATCAAAAGCGGCTCGAAAACCGACAAAGCCATGGTCACATTGCGCTTGAACTCATTGGACTGGTTAGCAGCGGCCCGGCCCAGCATGTTATCCAGTTCGCCGCTCTTTTCGCCGGACGAAATCATATGCAGCATCATGGGGGTAAACAGCTTGGTATCCTGCAGGGAGCGGCCCAGTCCCTTGCCTTCCCGTACGCTTTCGGCAGCCTGATTCAGTCTTTCCTTGGCTACCACATTAGTGAGGGTGTCGCTGCTGATATGCATGCCTTCGATGAGAGGCACCGCGCTGGAATGGAGAATGCTGAGAGTCTGCGCATAACGAGCGGTGTTCAGGGAACGGCTCACCTTGCCGATAACCGGCAAACGGAGAATTAGGGCATGCACCTTTTCGCGGAAGGCTCTTTTCTTCATAAGAACCATAAAGAGCGTAATCAGAAGGCCAATGGAAAGAACGATCATAATGCCGTAATTCTTCACAAAATCCGACAGTGCCATCAGTATCTGCGTGGACTTCGGGAGAGTGGCCTTCATGTGCACGAACTGCTCCACCACCTTGGGCACCACGGAGGACAGCAAAAGCCCCACCACTGACACCGCCACCAGAGTCAGCATCACAGGATAAATAAGAGCCTGAGCGATCTTTCCCTTCAGCTCCTGCTTGCTTTCAGTGTAATCAGCAAGGCGCTCCAAAACTTCATCCAAATGACCGGATTTCTCGCCGGCAGCAACCATCGCCGTATACAGGTCATCAAAAACCCGGGGATATTTTCTCATGGCATCCGCCAGAGAATGGCCCTCCAGCACCTTTTCCCGGACACCGGAAATAATGGCGGCATGCTTGGGGTTCTCGCACTGCTGGGACACAGCGCGCAGAGATTCTTCAATGGGCATGGCCGAGGATACCAGCGTGGAAATCTGTCTGGTGATCAGAGTCAGGGCAGAGCTGCTCATGCTGGGCTGAAAAAGCCTTGCGAATGAAAACCCTTCGCTCTCGGAATCAGACCGGGCTTTCCCTCCGGAATTTCGGGAAGCGGCAGCAGCCTGAGCCGAAAGCTCGCTGATGCTGACCGGCATCAGGCCCATTTCTCTGATTCGGGCCCGGGCGGATTTGGGAGAATCCGCATCAACCTTGCCACGCTTCTGTTTTCCAGAACTGTTCATGGCCACATACTGATAGGAAGCCATCTTTAATCTCCGCTGGTAACTCTGAGCACTTCTTCAATAGTGGTAATCCCCGCCAGCACCTTGGCAATGCCGTCATCACGAATGGAAGGAGTCGTGGGACGCACCACGCGTTCAATGCCCAGCTCGCCGTCTTCTCCGTGAATAGCCTGTCGGACGTCATCATTGACAATAACCAGCTCATGGATGCCGGAACGGCCCTTATAGCCGGAATTGTTGCATTCAGGACAGCCCACGGCGCGGTAAATGACATGGGGCTTATCCAGGCCCATAAGCTCCATTTCCCGGGGGGTGGTTTCCACCGGCTGCTTGCAGTGCTTGCACAGGGTGCGAATCAAACGCTGAGACAGCACGCCAAGAAGGGAGGTGGAAAGCAGGAAGGGCTCAATGCCCATGTCCTTAAGACGGGTTATGGCGCCCACGGCGGTATTGGTATGCAGAGTGGACAGCACCAGGTGGCCGGTAAGAGAGGCCTGCACCGCAATCTCCGCTGTTTCATGGTCGCGGATTTCGCCGATCATAACCACATCAGGATCCTGACGCAGAATGGCCCGGAGCGCTCTCGCAAAGGTCATGTCCACCTTCGGATTTACCGGGGTCTGACCAATACCCTCCAAATCATATTCCACCGGGTCTTCTACCGTAAGAATATTGATGTCCTTGGTATTGATGGATGAAATGCCGGCATAAAGGGTGGTGGACTTTCCGGAACCGGTAGGGCCGGTAACCAGAATGATTCCGTGAGGCATATGAATAATTCTCATAAAATCCTCGCAGATCTTCGGAGTCATGCCCAGATCGTTGAGATCCAGCCGGACGCTGTTCTTGTCCAGAAGTCGCATTACAATACGTTCGCCGTAGGAGGTCGGCATGGTGGACACACGCACATCCACCTGCTTGCCGCCCACGGTAAGGGAGATACGGCCGTCCTGCGGAATGCGTTTTTCGGAAATATCCAGCTTGGCCATAACCTTGATACGGGATATCAGGTAGGGAGTAAACTTTCTCTCGAGAGAGATGTTTTCATGAAGCACGCCATCCACCCGGAAACGGATTTCCAGACTGTTTTCATAAGGCTCCACGTGAATATCCGAAGCCTCCTCCTTGACCGCCTGAGCCAGCATGGCATTTATGAAACGCACCATGGGGGAGTTTTCGCTGTTATCAAGAAGATCTGCCTTGTTGAGATCATCGGCAAGACTGAGATCCTCCACATCGTCGCCCATGTCGCTGGCGATCTGCTGAGCCTCCGAATTGTCGTGCTGATAGGTATCGGTAAAGAGGTCATCGTACTTGTCGCTTTCAACGATGCTGACGGTGAAATTCACCTGCGCCAGACGACGCACCTCCAGAAGCACCGATACCGGCGGCCGCTCCTTGCAGTAAAGCACCGGCTTGTCTTCCTCGAGTCTGAGCAGAATGCCATTGGATCTGGCAAATGAGAAAGGAAGTCTGGCTCTTTCCTCCAGAGGAACCACAGTCTGCACTCTGGCTAAAGCTTCCTCCTCCGGGGTGGGCGGAGTTTCCGGCACCTCGTCCTGAGGCAGCTCTGACAGCGCCGGAGCTTCTTCCTGATCGTCATCCAGAGGTCTTTTTTCTTCAGACATGAAACCTCCTAAATCCCGGATAAGCTGCTGCTGTCAGTGGAAATCTCCTGAATGGTGTCAGGAGCAATAACAATGGTGGAATCCAAAGCCGGCAGCACCGGAGTGCTGAGCCTGATGGGAAGAAGTCTGATTCCCTCCTTGTTACGCTTCAGCTCCTGATCCCGGAACATGTTGTACTTGCCGCCGGAAATGCTGGCAAAGGTTTCATCGTCCCTGATGATGATAGGATGAATGAATACCATCAGATTGCGCTTCTTGTATGAACTGGAGGTTTGCTTGAAGAGTTCCCCCAGAATAGGAATATCTCCCAGAAGCGGCACCTTGTATACAGTCTCCATGGTGGTGTGATTCATCAGACCGCCCAGTACCACAGTTTCGCCGCTCTTCACCAGAACGCTGTTTTTAATGGTGCGCACGTCGAAGGTATCGCCGTTTACGGTATTGGCTGACGGAGCGACGCTGGACACCTCCTGCTCCAGCGTCAGGAGCACGCTGTCGCCCTCATTGATCTGAGGAGTAAACTTCAGCTTGGTGCCCACAGTCTTTCTTTCAATGGTGTCATAGCGGTAGCTGGAATCCGTGGAAGTCTGGGTGCCGGTCTTTACCGGAACCTCCTGACCTACATTGAACTCAGCCTCTTCGTTGTCAAGAGCCACAATGCTGGGAGTAGACAGCACGTCATTCTTGGCATTGCTCTGCATCATGGTCAGAAGTCCGAACCAGTTTCCGTGATAGAAGCCCACTCCGGCGCCGTTAATAGAGCCGGCAACATTGGCCAACCCCACTTCATCAGACGAAAACATCGCTGAAACCGGAACCTGAGATACGTCAGAAGGCCCCTGGACAATGCCGCCTCTGGTATTGCCCCACTGAATGCCCAGCTGAGCGGCAGTTTCATCATTGATTTCCACAATAATGGCCTCTACCAGCACCTGCGCTCTTCTGATATCAAGCTTCCGGACAATCTCTTCAATCTGCTTGATGTAATTGGGCTCGGCGTTCACGATAATGGAATTGGTAGCTTCGTTGGCATAGATGTTAATCTTGGAGGCGGTAGCGCCGTTGGAGGCCTTTCCTTCCTCTCCGGTCAGAGACTTGCTGACGCCGTTAAGAGTCTCCAGCACGTCCTTGGCCTTGGCATAGCGCAGATAAAACACTCTGGTGTTCCCTGAAGCGGCCTGTTCCATGTCCAGCTGATTAATCATGGTAATAACCCGCTGTCTGGCAATGGGCTCTCCGGATACCACCACGGAATTGGTTCTTTCATCAGCCACCAGCTTCGGAGTCATCAATGGAGAGGTGGCGCTGTTTCCCTTGTCATCCTTGATAAGGGCCAGCACAACCCGTACCACTTCAGTGGCCGAGGCGTGCTTCAGCTTGACAATCTGCACCTCCTGATTTCCGGCCTTATCCACCCGATTGACTATTTCCACCAGACGGTTTACCACATTGGCCCGGCCGGTAATAAGGAGAACATTGGAGGGCTCGTAGTGCACCACATTTCCGGAACCCTGATTGTCAATAAGGCCTCTCAGAAGCGGAGCCAGCTCCCGGACGTTTACGTTTTTCACCGGAACCACTCTGGTAACCATTTCGTCCCCCATGGCCCCGTCTTCGGAAACCGGAACGCCGGTGGTCTTAGCCACTGCGGAACGCACCACCTTGTAAACTCCGGTATCAGTAGGAACCACGGCATAACCGTATACCGCAAGCACACTGAGGAAAAACTGGTAATACTGCTCCTCATTCAGCAAATCATAGCTTCTGACATTTATTTTGCCCTTGACTGCCGGGTCAACAATAAAGGTCATGTTGAGATTTCTTCCCACGGTATTAATGAATTCGTTTATGTCCGTACCCTTAAAACTGGCAGAAAATTCCGCGGCCTCAATATTGAGGGATCCTCCCAGAAGCGCGGCGGAAAGCGCCAGCGCTAAGCAGGATTTGCCGAAAAATTTCTTGGTGTTCATATGATCCCCTTAAATAGCCTTAACAAGGCACAGTTCATACAATCAGGATATTTTTCCTGAAAGTGACAAGTACTCTTAGTATGTTATTCTTTGTCAGGAAAGGCTCAAATAATGCGTCTGGCATAATAGGCAAGTCCGCCGCCCTTCCTGCAACCTCATAAAATTATTCCAGATTCAGCGTAACAGTCTGCCGATCCCCGTTGCGATCCACTACCAGGGTAATCTCCGTCATGTCCTGAATCTGACCCATAACCTGCATAGCCTGATTGGTATCGGTGAGATCGTAGCCATTCATTTCCACAGCCACATCACCGGGTTTAAGACCGGCATCCAGAAAAATCTTGCCCTCGGATCCCGGATTAAGCTCATACCCCACCGGCTTGCCATCCTTCATGGCAGGCTTTATGCTGAGATATTTAAACAGATTTCCGGGATTGGACAAAAGCTCCGTTCTGACCTGCCGGGCATCGCTTTTAGCAGCGGCAGAGGCGGTATCACGAGCCTCGGGCTTCGGTTTCGGAGTATCCCCGGATGGCTTCTGATCGGCAGACTGATAGTTATCTGCCGGCATCACAATGGTTTCATCCCGGCCGCCGTTCTTGACAATAATGCGATCCGCGAGAATCTGAGACACCACGGCCTGAGTGCCCTCTATCTTGTCGCCGATGCCGTAGGTCTCTTCCTTGGATTTGTTAATAACCGCCACGGATCCCTTATTGGGATCGTTACTGGCGGAAATGCCGGTAATTTTCACATCAAGCTTGGAAACCGGTCCTGTCTGAGGCATTCCGGTCTTAGGGGCCTGCTGAGGAGCCTCGGAGGGCTTAACGCCGAAAAGAGGCAGCGCAGTCACGTTGATATTGCGGTTCTGCTCCCGGATTGCCTTTAGCTCAGCTGCGGAAAGCCCGGCCAGAGATGAATTTACGGAAGGAATCTTGTACCAGAAAAAAGCAGCCGCTTCGTAACAAACGATAAAGGAAAGAATATAAAAAAGGTATCCTGAAATCTTTGTATAGTAGCGATTACGGGCCCTCTCCAGCATCTCCTGCTCCTGAGGGGATACGGTTCCGGATTTGACTGCCGGCTGACCGGACACAGCCGCATGCTCGGAGCCGCTCTTCTTTTTAGTAATGCGCGAGAAGCCGCCACGTACTCTTGCAATGGCGTTATCAAAGAAAGACGACATGAAAATATCTCACAAAGAGAGCAAACGATAAAACCCTGCAATTTTCTATCAATAAAGGGGTTCATGCAAAATGTTTTTCCAAAATTTTCAAGCTTACTCATAATTTACCGGAAATTACGGTTTTCAAGGATCTGCCGCCCCGGGCGGGCCTTTCCGGCATAAACCGGCCGGCCCGGATCCGCCATGTGCTATAATCAGCGACATCAATTTGCAGGGTCAAAAGCCCATCAGGGAGAATCCATGGAAGAGAATACCAGCGCAGTCCGTCTCGACAAATGGCTCTGGGCAGCCCGGTTCTACAGAACAAGATCCATTGCCCGGGACATGATAGACGGCGGCAAGGTGCGCTACAACGGCTATCACGTCAAACCGGGACGGCTGGTGGAAACCGGAGCCCGCATCACTCTGAGACAGGGCTTCAATGAACTTGAGGTTATCGTCCGCGGCATCAGCGATGTCAGGCGTCAGGCATCTCTGGCGCAGCTTCTTTACGAGGAGACTCAGGAAAGCCGGGAAAAACGGGAAAAGAATGCCGAGCTCCACCGCATAAACGCCCTGCTGGCACCACATCCGGATGACAGACCCAACAAGAAGGAAAGAAGAACTCTCATCAGTTTCAAGCATGCTGCGGAGTGAATCCTCTGCATGGCAATTTCGAGGAATAACCAATGACTGCTGAAAATAACACGGCTCATAGTGCTGCTAACAACACCGGCTCGCCGGCGCCTGGCAGCTTTGATACCATAAAACGCTTTATTTTTAACGAAAAAGACATCCGAGGAGAAATAGTTCAGACCTGTCAGGCCTACCGGAGTCTCATAGCGGATCATGCCTACCCCCGCAATATCAGAAGGCTCATGGGGGAAATGCAGGCAGCCATCACCCTCATAACCGAAACCGTGAAATTCCAGGGCAGCATCATGCTGCAGCTCCGCGGCAACGGCGACCTCGTCTATGCCTACATCAACAGCAACGAGAAGCAGGAAACCCGCGGTCTGGCTTCCTGGAACGGGGATATCGATGAATTCTGCCACTGGACAAAGCTGCTGGGAAAGGATCCGATTCTTACCATCACCATTATTCCCGAAGCGGGAGCCCGCTATCAGGGCATCATCGATCTCACTCATGACCATCTCAATGAATGCATCGAGGATTACTATCGGAACTCCGTGCAGATTGAAACCCGGGTCTGGCTCTACTGCGACCCTGATTCTGTAAAGGCTGCGGGAATTCTCCTGCAGAAGCTGCCCACTGACAATCCGGAAAAGCTGGAATCAGATTTTCACCACATCGCCACCCTGACAGACAGCATGACGGAAGGGGAAATTCTGGCCCTGGAATGCGATGACGTGCTGTACCGCCTCTTCCATCAGGAATCCGTAAACACCTTTCCTCCCAAACCGATTTCCATGAAATGCGTCTGTTCCCGGGATCACTTCCGGGAAAGTCTGGTTTGTCTGGGAGCCGCCGCTCTCGAGGATATCATCCGGGAACAGGGCTCAATCACCGTAAACTGCCAGTCCTGCGGCAAAACCTTTTCCTATTCTCCTGAGGAGGCTCAAAGCATCATAGAAGAAGCCCGGAAACAGGAAGCGGAGAAAGCCGCATCAAAATAGCTTCCCGGGGGAAACGGCTCCCGCAGGATCCTGATACGGCATAATCCCGGGGAAATAAAACTATCTCCCCGAATCAAAACAATAAAGGAGCAGCTTCAGCCGCTCCTTTCTGTTATGCACCAACCCAAGCGCGGAATTGCTTCCCAAGCCCCGGGAGATCGGGGCCCCCGCAGGGATTAAATAAGGTTGTAGGCTCTTTCTCCGTGCCAGGAGAGATCCAGACCTTCCCGTTCCTCGTCCTGAGTAACCCTGACGCCGTGGAAGAGCTTATCGGCAAGAAGGAAACCAACAACAGAAACCACGCCGCTGACACCAATGGTGATGATTACTGAAACCAGCTGTCCCATAAACTGACCGCCGATACTGTCCCAACCCTCCTTGAAGCCGGTACCGCCGAAATCAGGGGAACACAGAATTCCGGTAAGAAGAGCTCCTGCAATGCCGCCGACACCATGCACGCCGAATACGTCCAGAGAATCGTCAACTCTGAGCAGCTTCTTTAATCCGTGCACCCCCCAGAGGCAGACGGCTCCGGCTGTAAGACCTATTATCAAGGCTCCGCCAATGCTTACAAAGGCGCAGGCAGGAGTTACGGCCACAAGACCGGCCACTGCTCCGGAACAGATACCCAGGAGAGAGGGCTTCCCCTGGAAAATCCATTCCAGGAACAGCCAGGAAAGAGCGGCCGCAGCGGGAGCCACACAGGTGTTGGCAAAGGCCAGAGCGGCTACGCCGTCCGGAGAAAGCTCGGAACCGGCGTTAAAGCCGAACCAGCCTACCCAGAGCAAGGAAGCGCCGATCATGGTCATTACCAGGCTGTGCGGAGCCATGCGTTCTCTTCCGAAGCCGATTCTGTTGCCGCAGAAATAAGCTCCTACCAGCGCGCACACGGCCGCATTGATATGAACCACGGTGCCGCCGGCAAAATCCCAGGCGTGCCAGGCACTGTCAACATAGCCGCCGCCCCATACCATATGGCAGAGAGGGATGTAGGACAGCACAAACCAGAAAACCAGCACAAAAATCAGGGCGCTGAACTTTATGCGCTCGGCAAAGGAGCCCAGTATAAGACAGGCGGTTATTCCGGCAAATGCCCCCTGAAAGGAAAAGAAGGTAAAATCCGAAAGGGTTCCGTTAAGGTTATCCGGAAGAACTCCCATCATCATGAACTTATCAAAGTTTCCCACAAAGTTGTTCAGAAACTCGCTGCCGTTTGTGCCAAAGCACAATGAATAACCGAATAAGGCCCAGAGCACAAACATCAGAGAAAATGCCATGGCTGTCTGAGTCAGCAGGGACAGCATGTTTTTTACTCTTACCAGACCGCCGTAAAAGAGAGCAATGCCCGGCACGGACATCAGGATGACCAAGGCGGCGCAGATCATCACAAAGCAGTTATCCACCAGACTGAGCTGTCCCGCCCCCCCGGTTTCCGCCGCTGCTTCGGCAAGCTCTTCAGCTCCGGCAATATCCATGGCTCCTGTCATCAGTAATAGGAACGTCAGCAAACTTCCACGTCTCATATTTTCCTCCGTTTTAGTGATCTAACTCATGTTTTTCAAAGTAATGCAACAACCTTGCCAACCGCAAAACTTAGTTTTTATGCACCGCTGACAGGAGAAAATGGCTATGAGATCCGGCATAATCCCCGGGAAAAAATAGAGCTCGCCCTGATCTGCACTGAAAACAGGCATTCTTCCTCGATAATTGCACCGAAACGGATACTTTTAAGAAAACTGAATGCTGGGGCTCATCCGGGAAAAATCATGAAAAAAGCCGCCCTGTTCCCGAAGGCCATACCGGCAGGAGCCAAACACCCCGGGATTTCTTTTATCCTGCCGGAAAAAGCGATATGCTTTTATAAACAGGCAAGGATGGTAACAGCCGGATCTCCCCGCTTAAGTTTCTCAGCGGAAACCGCTAGTCTCAGGAGGCAATATGAAGCTCAAAACACATGAATTCGGCAATCCGGAAGGAAAAATAATTGTCATGCTCCACGGCTGGGGATTCTCCAGCGCTGTCTTTCACAGCATCATTCCCTGTCTCAGCTCTCGGTACCGGGTAATCCTGGTAGATCTCCCGGGTTATGGCCTCAATAACGCCATCCCGGCCAACAGAACTCAGGGCACCATGGTAAATCTGGAGGATACGCTGCCTGAGAACGTGATTCTCTTCGGGTGGTCTCTCGGAGGCATTCTGGCTCTCCGCTACACCATTATGAATCCCTCAAGGGTTCAGGCTCTCATCACGGTATCCAGCTCCCCCCGCTTTACTTCATTGCCTGAAGAGCGCTGGCCAGGCACGGATCCGGAGCTCCTTAAGAAGCTTCAGGGGATTCTCAGTCAGGAAAACGTCTATCGCGTAATTGACCGTTTTCTGTCCCTGCAAGCCATGGGTTCCCCCACCATGAAAAACGATATCCGGGAAATCAAGGAGCTTTTAAAGGACACTCCCCTGCCCTCCTATTACGAGCTTCAGGCCGGCCTTAAAACTCTGGCCGATGAGGATCTCAGGGGCTGCCTGACCCGCATAGAATGCCCTTGCCTCCACATTTACGGCCAAAAGGATCGTCTGGTGCCGTGCCAGGGCAGCACCATTTGGCCGGTGAATGATCATTCCCTTATTCACATCTTCCAGCAAAGCTCCCATGCTCCGTTTATTTCAGAACCGGATAACTTCAGAAAAGTACTTTTAGACTTCCTCGACAAATATGGAACATAGTTCTGGGGAAAATTGCTCATTTTTTGTACAATTAATATGTGGCAGTGTCTGTAATCAGTGCGTAATCAGCAAGCGGAGGCCCTATGAATATCGGCAGCATGTCCATAATGCAAAACGGCATCCGCGGCTTTCAGAATGCGCAGTCTCTGATTAACAGAAGCGCCGCGGATCTGGCCCATCTGAACGTTACGCGTAGTTCTCAGACTCCGGAAGCTTCAGAAGAAGCTGATGAAGTATCCGCAATCAGGAGTCCCGAAGAAAGCGTCGCCGCTCTGAAGCAGGGCGAAATCTATGCCCGGGCCGGTGCAAAGGTTATTTCCGCCGGTTATGACACCATTGGCACACTCCTTGATATCAGGGTATGAGAGGTCAGCTATGAACGTAATTCACGGTACCGCGCTGGCGCTCCACAGCTATCAGAAGGCCATGGACAGCATGGATTTCAGCGCCGCAAAATCCTCCAAGGCCGCCTATGTTGCCGGAACAGATGTCAGTAACGGCAGCGAAGCCAAGGCGGAAAACGGCTATTCCCCTCTCACCAAACCGGTTCCGGATGTGGTATCCATAAGTCCGGAGGCGCAGGCCCGCGCGGAAAACGATGTCAGGAAGGCTGAAGAGAAAGATGTCAGGAACTCTCAGGGCAAGAATCAGGACGGTAATGCTCAGGAAGGCGAGGAAAGCAATTCTCCCATAGGACAAAATGCCAAGAAGCCTGACGGCACCCAGCTTACTGATGCCGAGCAGGCCGTGGTAGACGATATGAAGGCCCGGGATCAGGAAGTAAGGGGTCATGAGGAGCAGCACAAAGCCACCGGCGGCCAGTATGCCTCCAGTCCTTCCTATTCCTACGAAACCGGCCCTGACGGCAAAAAATACATCACCGATGGCGAGGTGCAGATCTCCGTAAGCAAGGAAGACACCCCGGAAAAGACCATCGCCAAAATGCAGCAGGTGCAAAGAGCGGCCTTAGCTCCGCAGGAGCCCTCCGGACAGGATCGCAAGGTAGCGGCAGAAGCAGCCATGAAGGAGGCAGAAGCCCGGAGAGAGCTTGCTGAAGAAACTTCCGGAAAGACCGAGAGCAAGGACGATACCGAGAAATCACGGGAAACGGCAAATTCGGAAAACGCTGAAAAGACTGCAGATAAAGACGATAGCAGCAAAAAAGATGACGCCGCAAACATGAAGGATCTCTCTTCGGAAAACCGCGGCTTTGCCAGAATGAAAAGAGCCTATGGCCTGAGCTCCGGTCAGAACACCAATGAAAGCTACGGAGGATTTCGGGCTGTAGCCTGAGACCTGTTTTAGTAACGGCATCTCCCCGTTTGAAGAAACCGCATTAAAGGGAGGTGCCTTTTTTTGTTTCCTGTTAACGCTTCTGGCGCTTGCTAATGGCTTTCAGCTTCGCTCTGTTTGGCCAAAAGCTTCAGATACTCCTCCCGGGATTTCTGAATTTCCTCATCGCTCAGGATCTCCGTTTTCCGGTATTCCGCAGTGCTGCAGAACTGAAATACCGGATCATCCTCCGGACCGAACCATTCCTCATGCTGGTATGAAATGCGGTTTATGTACCAGGAAACCTTGCCCCGGGGCGTGATGACTACCGCCTCATCATCAATTTCATGATTAATAAGCCCCCGGGCCATGGGACTCTGCAGGGAGATATACCCCTTGCGGCCGTAAACCTCCGGAGCTCCCACAATCCGAAAATGCTTTATTTCCCCGTCATCATTCTCAATTTCCACATAGGCCCCGAAAAACACCTTCTTCTTTTTGATGCCCTCGGCGCTGCGATCCAGCACTTCCGCATCGCGAATAATATCCGACCTCTTTTTTATATAAATGTCAATTTCTCTCAGAAGCTTTTTATTGTACTGATAATCGGCATTTTCGCTGCGGTCTCCCAGGGAAGCGGCCCAGGCCAGTTTTTTAGTGACCTCGGGGCGAATATTTGTCCAGATATCATTGAATTCCTGCTTTATAAGAGCGAGTCCGTCTCTGGTTACATAGATGCTCATACTGCTCTCCTCCTTTTCTTGCCCCTCATATTCTTACCTTTTACAAGATTAAACAAAACGACTCTTAAAGCACCTCATTATAAATAAAGAAGCCACCTTGCGGTGGCCTCTCCTGTTAAAAATCAGGTCTTAGCTGATTAGAGCTGCGGGCCGGAAGCTACCAGAGCCTTGCCTGCTTCATTGCCTTCGTACTTCTTGAAGTTCTTAACGAAGCGGCTAGCCAGATCCTTGGCCTTTTCTTCCCACTTAGCAGGATCGTCATAGGTGTTGCGCGGGTCAAGAATGTTGGTATCAACGCCTTCAAGCTTGGTAGGAACTACAAAGTTGAAGATAGGGATAACCTTGGTCTCAGCCTGGTCGATGCTGTGGTTGAGAATAGCATCAATAATGCCGCGGGTATCCTTAATGGAGATACGCTTGCCGGTGCCGTTCCAGCCGGTATTTACCAGGTAAGCCTTGGCGCCGCTCTTTTCCATGTGCTTAACCAGCTCTTCGCCGTACTTGGTAGGATGGAGCTCCAGGAAGGCCTGGCCGAAGCAGGCGGAGAAGGTCGGGGTAGGCTCGGTGATGCCTCTTTCGGTGCCGGCCAGCTTGGCGGTGAAGCCGGAGAGGAAGTAGTACTGAGTCTGGCCCTTGTCCAGGATGGATACCGGAGGCAGCACGCCGAAAGCATCAGCGGACAGGAAGATTACCTGCTTGGCAGCCGGAGCGGAGGAAACCGGACGAACGATGTTCTTGATGTGATAGATAGGATAGGAAACACGGGTGTTTTCAGTTACCTTCTTATCAGCGAAGTCAATCTTGCCGTCAGCTGCAACGGTTACGTTCTCGAGGAGAGCGTCGCGGCGGATGGCATTGTAGATATCCGGCTCAGAATCCTTGTCGAGGTTGATAACCTTGGCATAGCAGCCGCCTTCAAAGTTGAACACGCCATTATCGTCCCAGCCATGCTCGTCGTCGCCGATGAGCTTGCGCTTAGGATCGGTAGAAAGAGTGGTCTTGCCGGTGCCGGAAAGGCCGAAGAAGATAGCGGTATTTTCACCGTTCATGTCGCAGTTAGCGGAGCAGTGCATAGCGGCAATGCCCTTCAGCGGCAGGTAGTAGTTCATCATGGAGAACATGCCCTTCTTCATTTCGCCGCCGTACCAGGTGTTAAGGATAACCTGTTCCTTGGTGGTTACATTGAATACCACTGCGGTTTCGGAATTGAGGCCCAGCTCCTTGAAGTTCTCAACCTTGGCCTTAGAAGCATTGTAAACAATGAAATCAGGCTCCTGCTCAAAATCAGCCTCGGTCTGAGGACGAATGAACATGTTGGTTACGAAATGAGCCTGCCAGGCTACCTCAACAATGAAGCGCACCTTCATGCGGGTGTCCTTGTTGGCGCCGCAGAAACCGTCTACAACATAAAGCTTCTTGTTGGAAAGCTCCTTCTTGGCAAGATCTTTAACGGCATCCCAGGCTTCCTTGGTAGCGCGATGGTTGTCGTTAGGATATTCCGGGCTGGTCCACCAAACGGTATCATGGGAATTTTCATCATCAACGATGAACTTATCCTTAGGAGAACGGCCAGTGTAAACACCTGTCATTACGTTGATTGCGCCGAGTTCGGTTTCCTGACCTACATCAAAACCGGTAAGACCTTCCTTGGTTTCCTCATTGAAGAGAACCTCGTAGGAAGGATTGTAAAGAACCTCAGTTGCGCCGGTGATGCCGTACTTTTCAAGTACCTTCTTATCAAATGCCATGGATGAATTATCTCCCATCTTTAACAGCAAAAAATTAAAAAAAGACCATGACAGATTGTAAGGGATCCTCATGCTTTAGTCTATTTATATATGGCAGGTTTATCCAAAAAAAGGTGACGCGCGGCACTCGCTGTGAAATCATGTTGTTCCAGTCCGAACGCCGGAACCTCAATGGCACATTAAAGATTACTCAGGCACTGATTTGATAAAAATTCCCGACAGAAACTACTTTATAACAGCTCCGTGTTATGGCAGAATCTGCACCGGAAAAGTCAGCGCCGCTGTCCGGGATGTCCCCGATTCCGGGAAGTAATTCCGGCAGAGGCATTAAGAGAGATAACACCGAGGAAACAAGATATGGCAGACAATAACGCAGAACTCGCAGAAATCCTGAAGCTTCTCAAGGAACTTAAAAACGACGTTACCGCAGTCAAGGCGATGCTCACCGATGGCGGCGACATCACCATGCAGCGCGACGCGGATGGCAATTTCATATCCTACAAGCTGAAGCCCCATGTTAACGACAACGGGGTAAACGGCGAGGATGAGCCCCACGGCGTATAGTTCTCAAGGCCAGCTATAATGAAATAGGGGCGGGAAGGTTTCCCGCTTCTTTTTTTCCGCCGGGGACTTGATTATCCGGCATAGTTCCGGGGATTTTCCGGCATTCTTCTCTTTAACCACCGAGCCTAACCAAATGATTACCATTACCGAAAAAGCGGAAGAATATTTCCGCGTTCTGCTCAAAAAGCAGCCTCCCGAAACGGGCATTCGGGTTTTCGTGTCAAACCCCGGAACTCCTGGGGTGGAATGCGGCATACTGTACTGTCCAAAAAAATCCATCTCCTTTCAGGATGATGTTTTTGAACGTTCCGGCTTTAAGCTTGTAGTAGATCGCATGAGCCAGCCGTATTTGGAGGAAGCGATTATCGATTACGAGGCAGATGAAAAGGGACATGGCACTCTGACCTTCAAGGCCCCGAAGCTGAAGACCATGAATGTTCCCGAGGACGCGCCCCTCAGGGACAAGCTGGAGGATTATATGCGTAAAACCATAAATCCTTCTCTGGCTGACCACGGCGGCTCCGCCGTAATTACAGATGTTACCCCCGATGGCGTAGTCAGTGTCGTATTCTCAGGCGGCTGCAAGGGCTGTTCCATGGCAAATATGACCCTGAAGGACGGCATTGAAGCCAATCTGAAGCAGGCCTTTCCCGGAATGGTTAAGGAAGTGGTGGATGCCACGAAGCACGAGGTAACTGAAAGAACCTACACTCTGGCAAAATAGCAGGAGCCCTCAGAGCAGGCTAAAGCTGCTCCCGCCCATGAAAAAGCCCCGAAACCGGGGCCTTTTTAATTTCAGCTGTAAACGAAGAACACGTCCTTCACATTGCAGCTTTCCCGTCACTCATCCTTCATGCGCCGCGCCAGCAATGTGGCTGTGGCATCCTTGGCGGATTTCCCGTTAAAGAGCACATGATATATTTCCTCGCAGATGGGCATATCCACCTTGAGCTTCTGGGAAAGGGCATGCACCTCCTTGGTGTTATACCAGCCCTCTACCGCCTGACCGATGGTCTTCATAGCCTCCTCCGGGGAAACGCCCTGCCCCAGAGCCAGCCCGAACCTGCGGTTACGGGACTGATTGTCAGTGCAGGTAAGCACCAGATCCCCCAGTCCGGCCATGCCCATAAAGGTCACCGGTTTGGCTCCCATGGCCACGCCCAGACGCTGCATTTCCACGAGACCTCTGGTAATAAGGGCGGTTCTGGCATTGGCTCCGAAGCCCAGACCGTCAGAGAGTCCGGTACCGATGGCAATGACGTTCTTAACCGTACCGCCGATCTGCACTCCGATAAAATCCGGATTGGGATAAACCCGGAAATTCTTGCTGGAATGAATGATTTCGGAAAACTCTCTTATGAAGGCATCATTATTGCCGGATACCGCGATAGCCGTGGGAAGCCCTGTGGCCAGCTCCCGGGCAAAGGTGGGGCCGGAGATCACGGCAAAGGGAATGCCGCTGCCGAGAATCTCCTCGGCAACATCGCTGAGCAGTCTCCCGGTGCCGCTTTCCAGTCCTTTGGTGGCCCAGACTAGCTTGTGGCGCACAGTCATAAAGGGCTTCAGATTCCTGAGCACCTCGCCGAAGGCTTTACTGGGGACAGCCAGGAGAATAATGTCCGAACCGGACATGGCTTCCTCGAGATTGCCGGTAACATCCAGAGTCTCCGGAAAGGTGATCCCCGGTAAAAAAACGCTGTTGGCGCGGGATTCTCGCATGTCGCGAACGCAATCCTCCTCCCGGGACCAGAGCAGCACTCTTTTACCGTTTCTCGTTAAGGATACAGCAAGGGCGGTTCCATAGGATCCCGCCCCAATTATTGACACTGCATACTTCATGTCAGATATTACTTTTCTTCAGCCGGAGCCTGAGCCTGCTGAGCCTGCTGCTGCAATCTCTGAGCGTAAATGGCATCAAAATTGATCGGAGCCAGATTAAGAGGAGGGAAGCTGGCTCTGTTGCTGAGATCGGAAACAAGCTCCCGGGCATAAGGGAAAAGAATGCCGGGGATGAAGGCATTAAGCATATGGTTAAGCTGATTTTCCGGGAAGTTCTCAATGTGGAAAATGCCGGCCTGATTTACCTCAGCCAGAAAAGCGGTGTCTTCTCCGATGGCAACAGTGGCGGTAATGCGCAGCACTACTTCATATACATGGTTCGGTTCGTCAATGGATCTGTGCTTGACGTCAATATCGAGCTTGGTCTCAGGCTTCCATTCCTTTCTGAAAATATCCGGGGTGTTCGGAGTCTCCAGGGAGAGATCCTTGACATAGAGTCTGATGATGTCAAAAGCCGGATTCTTAGCCCCGGTGTCATTTACATTGCTGTTATTTTCAGCCATTATTTTTTCCTAAATCTTACTTACAAAACTACGCTTGAAAAACAAAACTTATCATTTGCTGCCTGTGGCAGTGGGAAGTCCGCTGCCGTTCCAGTCAAGAATACCACCGTCCAGCAGAAATGTATTTTTAAAACCGTTCTTTTTAAGAACTTTCGCACAATTATAGGCTTCGGCATCGCCGTAGGTCTTGCCCACTATCACCACGCCGGCATTGCGGTACTTTTCGATAAGGGAGAAGTTCTGCTTCTCGATTTCGGAAACGGTAACTGAAACAGATCCCGGAATATGTCCCTTCTTATAGTCATCGCTGCTTCTGATATCAACAATGCCCACTCCCTGACTGTTCATCAAGAAGGCCATCTTATTGTGATCCACCGATTTAATGCCGTCTATCATAATGTTTATCTGAAGCCAGATTAGGTATCCGAAGCCCATCACCCAGATTATGGTCATCAGAAAATGATTGGTGGCAAAGTTCATAAGCTCCGTTCCGAAGGAAAGAGCTTCAGCTGTTTCATTCATAATTATTGTCCTGCCTCAAAATACCCCGGCATGATAACATACCGGGACGTACTATTCAAAACAGATCAAAGGCCGCAAAAGCGCCGGCCCTGTGTTTTCAGCATCGTAAAGCTTCAAACCGCAGAAATACTGTCAGGTTATTCAGCGATCATCTCCGATTATCCCCGACACGCAATTCTTTTCACGAGCCTTAACAATATCAGAAGTATTCGTTATGAGTTTATCTAATGGAAATATTTTAAAAATTTGATCTCCTTCAAGAAAAATCCCCTGCAAAATCCATCACATGAACAATTGTGACAGTATTATTTAACATAACAAGTGACAGATTTAAAAGGAGTTCTTTTAAGCAGCAAACAAAGATGCCTGAGACACTGTGATGACTTCTGCCGGGAATTGGCTCCCGCCTTCAAGGTCAGTGTCCGAAAAAAAACCGGTTTTTCTGAATGAGCTCCTGTTTTCCGGTTTTTGAGTTTTACAGAATTTGTATGTTTCTCTCAAACATACTTTTTGGACATGTTTCTCCCGAAGCATGTCCTTTTTTTATGAGACGTTCCCCATTAAGCGGTAAATTCCGCGGAAAGAATTCTTTTGCCTTGCTTTATTCGCTTTGCCGTTCCTTCTCGAAAGCAACATCCCGCGCCTCCCTTTTCCCTGCCGCCATTCATCGCCCGCAATATCCCGCCCTCCTGCGTAACAGCCCCGGTTTTGGTGTAAAATAACTGCTGGAAAAAGGTGCTCACGCACCGTCACTATCAGGAAGGAACAAAAATGGCAAAGAAACCTTTTGCACTCATAATCATGGACGGCTGGGGCGACAATCCGGTCAAGGAATTTAACGCTGTGGCAAATGCCAACACCCCGAATCTTGATGCTCTGGCTCAGAACTATGCCAGCACCGACATTCAGGCTTCTGGCATTGATGTCGGCCTTCCTGACGGTCAGATGGGCAACTCCGAGGTAGGTCATACCAATATCGGCGCCGGCCGCATTGTTTACCAGGATCTCACCAAGATCGCCAAGTCCATCAGCGATGGTGATTTCTTCACCAACAAGGCCTTTAACGAAGCCATTGACGCCACCTTGGCCAAGGACGGTGCGGTTCATGTAATGGGACTCATGTCTCCGGGCGGCGTGCACAGCCATGAGGATCAGATCAAAGCTGCCTTTAAGCTATTGGCTCAGAAGGGCGTAAAGAAGGTTTATTTCCACGCTTTCACCGACGGCCGCGATGTGCCGCCCAGAAGCGCTCAAAGCTCCATTGACGGCTTTGAGGCCCTGTTCAAGGAACTGGGTGTGGGCCGTTTTGCCTCCATGGTAGGCCGCTACTATGCCATGGACAGAGACAACCGCTGGGATCGCGTTGAGCAGGCTTACGATCTCCTTACGCAGGCTGTTTCCGGTTTTGCGCCGTTTGCCTCCGCCACTGATGCTCTCAATGCCGCTTATGCCCGCGACGAAAACGATGAGTTCATCAAGGCCTCTGTTATCGGCGAGCCCGTGAAGATGAACGACGGCGATACCCTGCTTTTCATGAACTTCCGCGCCGACCGCGCCCGTCAGATTTCCCGTGCCTTCGCCAATGATGATTTCACCGGCTTTGAACGCAAGGTTCGTCCGGCCCTGAACTTCGTAATGCTGACGGAATACGCCACTGACATCCATGCCGCCTGCGCCTATCCTCCCGAGGATCTGGTTAACACCCTGGGCGAATGGCTCTCCAAGCACGGCAAGACCCAGCTCAGAATCTCCGAAACCGAGAAGTACGCCCACGTTACCTTCTTCTTCAACGGCGGCGTGGAAACCGTGTTCCCGGGAGAAGACCGCATTCTGGTGCAGAGCCCCAAGGTAGCCACCTACGACCTGCAGCCTGAGATGAGCTCCGAGGAGCTTACCGACAAGCTCTGTGCCGCTATCGAAAGCGCCAAGTACGATGTTATTATCTGCAACTATCCTAACGGCGACATGGTTGGTCACACCGGTGTTTACGAAGCCGCTGTCAAGGCCTGCGAGGCCGTGGATCACTGCATCGGCCGCGTTATCGAGTCATTAAAGAAGGTAGGCGGCGAATGCCTTATTACCGCTGACCACGGCAATGCCGAACGCATGAGGGATCTGGAAACCGGCGTAGCCTACACCGCTCACACCAATCTTCCGGTACCTTTAATTTACTTTGGCAGAAAGGCCGAGGCTGTGGAGGGCGGCAGACTGTCAGATCTGGCTCCTACCATCCTCTCCCTGACCGGCATGGAAATCCCGGCTGAAATGACCGGAAAGCCGCTCTTTAAGCTGGTATGACTTCTGACTTGAGCGCCGTTAAGAGCAGACGTAATCAAACGGCTTAACAAAAGCCCATAAAGCGCCTCCGTTTTGAAGGCGCTTTTTTATCATCCCTGTTGCTCTCCCTGCTCCGCAATTCTGTATCGCAAACCCGGCATCGCAGACCTACTCCGCAAAATGGATATAAAATTTACCGCTCTTATGGATCTGGTTTTAAATATGGTTTATATTCTACGGGGCGGTCTCTGTTTCAGACGGCGGAGACCTGTTGATATCTTTAGGAAAACAGGAATATGCGATTAACAGTTTTCCATAACCATGCTCCGGAAGCGTTATGGGAAAAAAGTCTTAACAAGCTCATCACACCGCTTGCTTATCAAGAACTCAAAAAGATGGGAGATGTGCACCTGGCCGTATTTAATGACGGTGTCGTGGGCATTTCAGTATCCAAAAACGATAACATTGTCTACCTCAAGGTTCGGGATATTACCAGAAGAAGAGGCGTTGGCAAATACCTTATTGAAGAAACCTGCGCTTACATTATCGAAAGCGGCTTTGATGCGGTTTCCTTCGACATCAAGTCTGTTCCGGTAAATGAACAGGACGGCATGATTTACTTCCTGGAAATGCAGGGATTCATCCAGTCCCCCGAGGATCCTCTGGTGTTTATCTACCGCGAAGATTTTGATGACGATGACTCTGACAACGATTAGTTCGTCATTCGCTTCATCATTACCGTCCTGAAGAATTTAAGGTTAACGAAGAATTGAAAAAGGGAGCTCTTGGCTCCCTTTTTAGCTATGCCGGCTCCGGGTATTCGTCCCGGGTCAGTTTATTCAGCTTCCTTCTGATCCTTCTCCTTGCCGAATACCAGCTCATACAGAGTATTGGACTTTCTGTTAAGCTGATGCAAGGAATTGATTCTGCGGATAGTTCTGGAGGAGCTCCTGATAAGAAGGGTTTCCGTGCGGGCCAGAGAACCGTTAAGAGTCACTCCCGAAACCAGATTTCCGTCGGTGATGCCGGTGATGGAAATTATGGAGCTGTCATTGCGCGCCATGTCCTCAATGCGCAGCACCGTGCCGGGTTCAATCCCCATATCACGGCAGCGTCTTGCTTCCTCCTGGCCCTTGGCAACATTTTCCGGAGTGGCTCCCTTGGCCGCGTCCCGGGGCAGCAGGCGGGCGTTCATATCCCCGTCCAGCGCTCTTACCGCTGCCGCGCTTATGACACCTTCCGGAGCCCCGCCGATACAGTACAGAAAATCAATATCGTTGTCAGGCATGCAGGTAAGAATGGAAGCAGCCACGTCGCCGTCCGGGAAGGCATAGACTTTTAGTCCCATCTCGTGCATCATTTTAATAACCGCTTCATGACGCGGCTTGGCCAGAGTCACGCAGGTAAGTTCGCTATAGGGCTTTCCCAAAGCCTTCGATATGCTGGCGATGTTTTCCGGAAGAGGACGCTCTAAGTCAATGGCGCCCTTGGCTCCGGCCCCTACCATCAGCTTCTCCATATACATATCAGGAGCCTTAAGAAAACCGCCCTTATCGCAGGCTGCCAGCACCGCCACCGCATTTGCCTGTCCCAGAGCCGTCATTCTGGTGCCGTCTATGGGATCCACCGCAATGTCAATGCCGTCCCCGCCTTCGCCTACCGTTTCGCCGATATAGAGCATGGGGGCTTCATCGATTTCACCTTCCCCGATTACAATTTCCCCGCTCATCTTAATGCCGTTCAGCATATAGCGCATGGCATGCACTGCGGCATCATCGGCGGCATTCTTATCTCCCCTTCCCAGCCAGTGATAGCTGGCCAGAGCAGCTGCCTCGGTTACCCGGCAGAACTCCAAGGACATTTCACGTTTCATAACAGTTCCTGACTATGCTTCAAAATCCCCAAACGGATACTGAAATTTTAATTTGTGATGGTGTTTTTTGCAAAACAAAACGCCGAAAACCGCGGAATGACTTCCGGCAGTGTTTCGGCGTCAAGGGAAATAACGACAATCAATAAGTAAAACCTGGCGGCGTCATTTACACCACACTCGCCCCTGCTTTACTCCCCGGCCACAGTCATGCGATCAATCAGCACCGACCCGGTTCTTAAACGCAGTCTTTCGTCTGCGTCATCGGCAATGCCCCGGATTCCCAAATACATGCTTTTGAGATTCCCGGCAATGGTTATTCCGGAAACCGGATACTGAATAAGGCCGTTTTCCACCCAAAAGCCGGTAACCCCGAAGGAAAGATCTCCATTCATGATGTTAATGCCCTGTCCCATAGTGCTGACTACCACGAGCCCCCGATCCATATAGCTTAAGAGATCCTTAAAGCTGTTTTTCCGGCCCCTTTCATCCTTTAATGTCATAATCCCCAGCGCTCCTCCGGCATGGCCATTGGTTTTTTCCCCCATCTTCCGGGCGCTGACGCAGGAATGGAGATAATCTACCGCCACCCCGTTTTTGAAGAGATCGCACTTTCTGGTAGCCACTCCCTCCCCATCGCAGTACTGCGCTGAAATATGTCCTTTTACATGGGGATCCGAACTCATGGTCAGCCATTCCGGAAACACCTGACTCCCGCGGCAGTCTTGCAGAAACCAGTTCTTGTAATACTGGTTCATGCCGAATATCGCCCCTACGGCCGGGGAAATAATTTCCGGAGCGGCATCATAGCGGAAGATCACGGGATAAGAGCCCGTGGGAATTCTTCGGGGATTAATGCTTTCAATAGCCTCCGTTACCGCTTCTCGTGCCATTCTCTCGTCTGAATAGAGACGGCGGCTGTCCACAGAACTGGTGCTGGAACCGCCGCTCTGTCTTCCGGTGCTGTCATCGGCCATGACGCTTACCCCTTTGTAAAAGTAAGAATTGGCTTCGCTGCACATAAATCCCGCAGAATTCAGCATTACGGTCATGCCGTAATGATTAGACACTGAGGCTCCCCGGGAATCGGTGATCCGGGGATCCCGGGACATGGTTAAGCTTTCCAGCTGCACCGCTTCTCTGATGCAGGCATCAGGATCCGGCTCCTCGGGATGCAAAAGATCAAAATCCACCGCTTCCGTGGCAAATTCATCCTTGTCAGGCAGTCCCGCCGAGGGATCCGGCATGGTAGTCCCGGCAATGGACAAGGCCGCCCGCACAGTCTCCCTGATGGCATCCTCGCTGAGATCGGCCGTGCGAGCCTGCCCCCGCTGCTGATTTTTGAGCACGCTGACAGAAAGAGAACGGCCTTTGTTGAAATCAATGTTTTCCAGTTCTCCATGCCGGCATGACACCTCAAGTCCGGTGCCTTTATTGAGTACAATCACGGACTCATCAGCTCCTTCCTTCCGGGCAAAATCCACCGCCATCTCAGCAATCTTTTCCAGTTCTTTTTTTTCTGCCAAAATCCGTTCTTTCATGGTAAAACCTTCCTGTATCGTTAACGCGTCTGATAGAATACACTAAAATCAAATCAGGATATTGACCCATGCATCAAGATTACAACAATTTCGCCCAAGAAAACGAAGAGGATGACGGCTGGGTATCCCGGAGTTCCCGCAAAAGACACTCCAGAAGCCTCCGGGAAATCGGGAAACAGGTAGTCGCCCTGGCGGAATCCGAATTAGAAAAAATTCCCTTCGGCGATCATGACAGTCTCCGGGAAGCCTGCTTTACTGCCAGAAAAATGAAGCCCCGCTCGGAAGAGCTCCGCCGGGAGTATCTCCATATCGAAGCCCTGATGCGGGTGCTGGACGATGATGAAGTGTCCGCCATCAGCGCCGCTCTGGAGGCCGTAAAAAGCAAATGCGTCGCCGGGAATGCCGCCTTTCATAAGCTTGAGGAGCTCCGGGAGCGTCTTATCAGAGAAGGCATGCCGGAAATAAACAGGCTTATCGGCGAGCATCCGGAATACGACCGTCAGAAGCTCCGCGCTCTCACCGACAAGGCCAGAAAGGAGCTGGAGTCTCCCGATGGCGATCGGCGTTTCTACCGGGAGCTTTTTAAGTACCTGAGAGACCAAGGCGCCGCATGAATTCGCAGGGACGCCTGCGGGTGCATTTTTACCATTTAAAATCAAACAACAGGAGTTTCATATGATTAAAAAGGCTTCAGTTCTGGTCGGACTTTTGCTCTGTCTTTCCGCTTTTGCCAATGCTGCCGCTGCCGCCGATGTCTACATTGACGTCAGAAGTCCGCAGGAGTATGAGGATTACCATATCGACGGCACTATCAATATCGTCCATACCGATATCGTGGCCGGAGTGCAAAAGCAGAATATCTCAAAGGATGACAGCATTTTTGTATTCTGCCGGAGCGGCAAAAGAGCAGGCGCTGCCAAAGCAGCCCTTAACGAAGCCGGCTACAGCAAGGTTGAAAATCTCGGCGGCGTTTTGGATGCGGTAAGGTATATCAACGCCCACAAGTAGAGTTCTTGCCTGCCCCAAAATGAAAAACCGGATTCCTCCGGTTTTTTTGATTTCAGGAAAGCAAGAAAGCTGCAAGAGCGCTATTTGCTTGCCTGGTTTCCTGTCACTCTTAAAATCAGCTTCTCGTGCCGCCCACGGTGATTTTATCCAGTTTGACGGTGGGCATGCCAATCCCCACCCGCACAGACTGTCCTTCCTTGCCGCACATGCCTATGCCATGATCAAAGGACAGATCATTCCCCACCAGGGAAACCTGCTTAAGAGCATCAATGCAGTTTCCGGTAAGAGTAGCCCCCTTGATGGGATAAAGCACCTCCCCTTTTTCCATCACATAGGCCTCGCTCATGGAAAAGGTGAATTTGCCGGTGGCGGGATCAACCTGTCCCCCTGCAAAATTCACGGCATATATGCCATGTTCCGCGCTCCTGATTATGTCTGCGGGATCTGAGTTTCCAGGAGCCAGATAGGTGTTAGTCATCCGGGGAATCGGACAGCAGTCGTAATCCATGCGGCGGCCGTTTCCGGTGGGTTTAGCCCCCATAAGCATCGCATTGCATTTATCATACATATATCCCCTGAGAATGCCGTTTTCAATGAGCACATTCTCCTGAGCCGGAGTGCCTTCATTGTCCACATTAAAGGATCCGTTGCCATTTTTGACAATGCCGGAGTCAATAACCGTGCACAGCGGAGATGCCACCGCAGAACCGATTTTATCCCGGAACACCGAGGTGTTCTTCCTTACGGCATCAGCTTCCAGACCATGACCCACCGCTTCATGGAAAAGCACCGCCGGCCAGCCGCCAGCCAGAATAACCGTAAACTCCCCGGCTGCCGCGGGTTTGGCCCGGAGGTTAACCAGAGCGTTTCTGACGGCATCTCGGGCAATGGCAAGATAACGCTTCTCCATGGCCGGGGATTCCTGAGCAGGCGAAATTCCGGCAATGTAATCCATGGAGATTACCGGAACATCTTCCATGAAAAAGGCGAGATCGGACATCCTGCCGGAGGAACTGTAGCCATTCTCCCTGACGCCGTTTTCCTCCACGATCACCGTGCAGCTGAGATGCACCCGGGGAGCGATATCCGCAGCCAGAGTGCCGTCAGTATTGGCCACCAGGAATTCTCTGTCAGAGGAGGTCAGAGTAGCCATAACCTGTACCACCCGGGGATCCAGGGATCTCGCAAAGTCATCCATTTCCCGCAGCATGCCGACCTTAAGATCCCGGGACAGGGATCCTATGGGATCCCAAGAATCCTTAATAAGCACCGGGTAGCCCCGGGTAAAATCAATTTTAGCCTCCCCGGATCCGGCCTGCTTTGAAACGCTCCGGGCTGCGCGAACCGTCTGATGCAATGCCCTTTCATTAATTTCATCTGAATAGGCCAGAGCAGTTTTTTCTCCGGAAACTGCTCTGACGCCAAACCCCTGATCTATGGAAAATCTTCCGTTTTTAACAGCTCTGTCATCCAGCCCCCATGATTCGCTGACTCTTTTCTGAAAATAGATATCCCCGAAATCAATTTTGGCGCTGTTGAGACGGCCCAGCATTTTTTCAATATAGGAAATATCAATATTGTTTGCCTTAAGCAAATGATCCTCTACCTGAGAGATCAGCTCCTGTGAGGTTTCGTAGGACATATTCAGGGTTCTCCAAAAAAGCTTTTTACGCCTGTCAGAATATGCAGAAAACGCCGGCAGAGCAAATAATTTTACCGTTTTTTGCAAAACAGGGCTGATTTAAAAGGAAAAAACGACGTCTGAGAACGAGATGGTCATACCATTTTTTCCCCGGTAATAATCCCCCAGGGCTCCCGGGATTCCCCGGTCATTTCCCGCGCTGCCACGGTTATCCCCAGAGCTGCGGCCACCATGCTGATAAATTCCTGCCCGGAGCCTCTGAAAAGCTTCATATGTTCGGCATCCCCCAGCAAAACCTGCTGATAACCGGGATGAGCCGCCCTTCTCCGGAAAAGCTCCCGGGCAATATCCCCGAGAATCATGTCCGTATTCGGCACCGAGCCCCGCCCCCGGCATTGGGGACATTCCTGACTGTGCTCTGCGAGCTGGCTCTTCCGGACTCTCATCCGGGAAATTTCCAGGAGGCCCAGCTCTGAAAACTCAGTAACCCGGGACACCAGAGGATCGCTTTTCAGGCCGTCCCTGATGAGGCGCAGTATCTCCATCCTCCGGGAAGGGGATCTCATATTCAAAAAATCAACCGCAATAATGCCCCCAAGTCCCCGAAGCCGGATCTGAACCGGAAGCGCCAAAGCGGCCTCCCGGTTTACCAGAAAGGCCTTTTCCTCATCTGAGGAACCGGTAACCTGACTTCCGGAATTCACATCCACCGCCGTGAGAGCCTCGGCCTCGTCAAAAACCAGTTCGCCGCCGGAGGGGAGCCGGTACCGGCGCTGAAAGGACTGCCGAATCTCAGCCGCAAATCCGTAATGATCAAACAGAAGTTCCCGGTTATCCTCCCCGAACAGCCTTAGTTCCGGCCTGAGTTCTTCTGAAAAATAACGGTCAAGAATATCTGACGTAGCAGAGAAAGCCTGGGATCCGGACACGATAATCGCATCAAAGCTGCTGTCTCGTATCAGACACTCAATAGGGCCGGGAGCCTCATAAAGACACCGGATTTTTTTATCATTCCGGAAGCTTTCCCGGACATTAAGCCACACTCCGTACAGACGATCCGCTTCTTTCCTGAGGGTTTTCTCCAAAAGCCCCTCCGGAATTTCCTGCGTCATGGTACGTACGGTAAAATGCCCCAAAGACTTATGCACATGGTTATCCACCACCCGGTAAGCAGTTTCTGTGATTAAGTTCCGGTGTTCTCCGGTAATTCTCGGGGAGATGCGGTTTTCCCGGCTCCCGGGACGCAACACGAGATAGCGCCCGGTAATCACGGGATCCGAAGACAGGCGCGCCCCCTTTGATCCCAGTCGTTCTCTCTCCGCCAGCGCCGGAATGACGTTTCCCGGCATTACCTGGGGGGGAAAACCGTTTTTTCCGGGCTCAAGATAAGCCGCCCGGATATCTCCGATATCCAGAAAGGCGGCAAGACCGGGAATCACCCGGGTGATTTTTCCCGCATAAACAGAGCCCCGGCGGGGACCCGCGCCGGAACAGGAAAGGTCTCCGGAAAAGCCGGAAGATATATAAAACTCAGAGAGAACGCCGTCCTCGGTAACCCCGGCCCTGAGAGATCCCGGAATATCCTCTATGAAAAGCTGTCTCATTATCCGGCCCGCCCCGCAGGATAGATGCCGAAGAGAGCCAAAGCTGCCGTAACCTCGTCCCGGGGGAGCCCGATGATATTGCTGAGACTGCCCTCATACTCCCGCACATATTTGCGGCCCAGGCCCTGAATGGCATACCCACCGGCTTTGTCGCAGGGTTCTCCGGTATTCCAGTACCAGGCCATTTCATCAGGCGAAAGCTGATGAAAACGCACCAGACTTACTGCGGCCTCCGTGTGGGAATCCTCTCCCCGGAGCACGGTAAAGCCTGTAATCACCCGGTGCTCTCTTCCGCTTAATCTGGTCATAATTCTGAAAAAGTCCTCCCGGGAGGCCGGCTTTCCGATAATATCCCCCGCAAAATCCAGCGCGGTATCCGCGGCCAGAACAGTGGGAAGAGGAGAAGGGGATGGGGAGGATGAAGCAAGAGCAGCGGAATTACCGGCAGACAAGGTTTTCGCTACCGCCCGGGCCTTTTCCAGTGAAAGGCGTTTTACATAATCTCCGGGACTTTCTCCGGGGCGCCGGGATTCGTCGATTTCCGGCCGCGCTATGCGAAATGAAAAACCGAGTTCCGTAAGAATGTCACGTCTTCTGGGCGAACCCGAAGCCAGAATAAGATCATAAGTCATAGAGTTCCAGCGAGCTTTTCGGAATTACCGCTTCATAAACAAGAGTAAGAATCAGATACACCAGAGGCCAGAAGAGCATGGTGGAGAGACATGACCAGAAGACATGATAGTCTGCGGTAACCACTCCGAAGATATGCTCAACCCAGAACAGCAGAAACTGCCCCAGACAGTTTACCGATCCTACCACCAGAGTTTTCTGGATCAGGGAATAATACCGGATATTCCGGAACTGGCAGGCCACAATCCAGGACATAAAGGCATAGGCGGCAGCATGTATTCCCAGAGTGGATCCCAGCATCAAGTCAAACAGAAGTCCGGTAAGCCAGCCGATGCCTACATTGACCTTTTCCGGAACCGCAATCACCCAGTAAAGGAGCACGCAGACCACGTAATTCGGGGAGATAATATCCGCAGCCGCCGGAAGCTTGATAAGAGACAGCAAAAGTCCCAGGAGCAAGGATCCCCAGATCACAAAGAAGGCTCCGGTATTTCTGATATTCATGGCTGTCCTCCGGCATTTTCCGGTTTTTGCGCGCCGTCTGCGTTATCGCGCCGGCCCTCGCCGGCCCCGTCCGCCGCCGGCGTAAGCCCCCGGTAAATATCCTCTCTTTCGGATTCCGGCACCCATAACAAAAACATATGTCTCAGCCGATCCAGATATACCGTGGGCTGCGCCTTGATTTCAGCAAACTGCAGGCCTTCCCGGCGATCAAAGGCGGACACCCGGGCCACCGGATACCCCCGGGGAAATTTGCCCCCCAGTCCGGAGGTAACCAGAAGATCCCCTTCTCTGATATCCACATTGCGGGGCATGTTGACAATGCTGAGTTCATTCACCACTCCGGTGCCCGAGGCAATGGCCCGAATGCCGTTTCGCAGCACTACCACCGGAATGGCATGATTCTGATCCGACAGCAGAAGCACCCGGCTAACGGATTTTGAAACGCTGATAACCTGTCCCACCACCCCTTCTTCATTTACCACCGGCTGTCCTTCATAAACATCGTCATTAAGCCCGCGGTTTATCATTACCGTCAGGGAAAAGGGGTTGGTATCCACCATAATGACCTCGGCCCCGATTTTCCGAAAATCATCCTGCAAGGGGGAATTACTGAGCCGTCTCAGGCGCTCGTTATCCTCCATCAGGCTGTCATACCGCAAAAGATCAACCCTGATATCCGAAATTTCGCTTTTCAGAAAATTGTTTTCCCGGAGGAGCTCCTGATAGGAATAGCGGCTTTCGGAAACACCCCGGCTCAAAGCCGCCGGAATGTTTGCCACGTAATAAACAGGGGTAAGCCAGCTTTCCAGCGTGTAGCGCAGATTCTTAAAATAATTGAAGTGCGAATCGCACACGATGAGAATAAGAGAAAGAATACCGCAGATGATGAAACGGGCGCTGGATGAAATGGTGTAATTCAGCTTGTCAGGCATGCCGCAGTACCTCTGAAAAAAAGCCCCGTTACCGAGGCTGATCCCGATGAGTTATCCGCGCTCGAACAGCGAATATCCGGTTGAATCGTAAAGCTCCAGGGCCCTGCCGCCGCCGCGGGCCACGCAGGTCAGAGGATCCTGAGCCACCCGAACATTCACATTGGTTTTTTCCTGGATCAGGCGATGGAGATTGCGCAAAAGAGCTCCGCCTCCGGTAAGCACTATTCCCTGATCTGAAATATCCGCCGAAAGCTCCGGGCGCACATTGCCGAGAGCATCCTGCACGGTTACCAGAATGTTTTTCAGGGGATCCTGAATTGCCTCCATTACCTCTGCCGAGGTAATGGTCACCGACATCGGCACCTGATTGATAATGCTCTGACCGCGAACCTCCATGGAGAGCTTTTCATCCTCGTCGTTTTCGCTGGCGCAGCCGATCTGAATTTTGATGTTTTCCGCAGTAACCTCGCCGATTTCCACCCGGTGCTTATCCTTAATATAAGAAATAATGGCCTCATCAAACTTGTCGCCGCCGGTTCGCACCGAGGCGGCATACACAACGCCGCCTAATGAGATAATGGCCACCTCGGTGGTGCCGCCGCCGATGTCAATTACCATGGAACCCCGGGCTTCGGTAACCGGAAGCTCAGCTCCCACCGCTGCGGCCATGGGCTCGGTGATAAGAAATACCTCATTGGCGCCGGAACGCTTAACTGCCGCTTTAATGGCTGCTCTTTCCACCTGGGTGGAACCATAGGGCACGCAGACCAGCACCCGAGGAGCTCCCTTGATAATCCCCAGGAATCTGTTGGTTTTATGCTGGATGGCGCGCATAAACTCCTCCAGCATCTTCTGGGTGTATTTGCAGTCGGTGATCACGCCGTCTCGCATGGGACGCACCACCTTGATATGTTCCGGAGCCTTGCCCAGCATCTGTTTTGCCACTTTTCCCACTGCCACGGATGAAAGTCCCCCGCCTCTGCCGTCAGTAACGGCAACAACGGAGGGTTCATTGAGAACGATGCCTTTTGATTTAACGTATATAAGTGTATTAGCAGTGCCCAGATCTATGGAGAGGTCGTTAGCAAAAAGGCCTCTGAGTTTTTTAAACATATACAAATTCCGGAATTGATTATCGGGATCCTGAACACAGAATCCGCCCTCTTATGACAGGTGCGGATTATAGCATAGAAAAACGGCGATTTTAATTGTTTGCCTTCACGGGCAGCCTCGAGGCGCCGCCCGCTCCCGGCGGGAAAACGGGTGCAAAAACAGGGGATGGAATGCGTTTCCGAAATTGGGAACTCAGCAGGATCAGTTGGAAATAGAGCTTCCGGAATATCTTAAATCCGCGGCGGTGATCTCAGCCTTTCTGGTAATGACATAGGAATCAGCGGAACTGTTATTGTCATCATCCAATATGGGGATCTCGCAGGAGGCTTCGGAGACCACGGTATATTCAATGCGGGAATCCAGCGAAACCGGACTTGAACCGTCGCTGAGGAAAGCCAGATCCACGGCCTCCACGGTCAGCCGGGAAAGCCAGCACTGGGAATAAAGATCCTTGCAGAAATAGGTATTGGATCCTGTGGCCTCTCTTTTGCAGTTCCCAAAAACTCCGCTTTCGCTGGCAATGAAGTCATAGGTTGCGTGTCCGGAGGTTTTGATGTCGTTTTTGATAGCCTGCCACACGCGGCTGGCGCTGGGACTTTCCGCATAGGAGCTCTCGCGGTTCAGAGGAAAAAGCGAGGACATGCCGTATTCCAGACCGCTCTCAGCCATAAGCCGGGCCTGACTGCCCAGAACGGCATTCAGCTGCACCTGGCGATCCTGAATCAGGATCTGGGCCAGCACGGCGGCAATGCCGGAAAACACCACCAGCACAAAAACAGCTGTCATCAGCAGCGAGCCCCGGGCTCCCGCTAAGGTTCTAAAGCACATTTTCCGCCTCCAGAAGCTGTTCCACGCTCATGGTCTCAGTATCGGTCTCCGTGAAAAGAGCCATGAACACGCTGTTAAGATGCGAGGCAGTCTGCTGACCGGAACCGTCCGGAGCTTCAAAAAACATCTTCTTAACCTTGTTCCGACCATCCGCGTTGATAACAGTGACACTGGAGCCCCGGTGATAAAACAGATAGCCGTCCGTGCCGATGGTGTAGGAAACCCGGCTCCAGTCATTCATGAGGTAGACCCGATCCAGTCCCAGATCCGTATCAAGTTCAGTCACATCCAGCCGAATAAGGTTGCCTGATACGGCGCAGTCCCCTGAAGACAGTTTTTTTTCAGCCAGATTGCCGTTGCTTCTGATAACCCCCAGAAGGCTCACCCGATCCTGCCCGGAGGAGGCAATGCGGTTGCAGGCAAAATCAGTGCCGCTGGAGGGGTAAACATAGGCATATTTCTTTGACGTGGGGCTGCTCTCCTCGGTAACGCGGTAAACCCGCAAAACATACAGAGGTTCCCGAAAGCTCAGAACGCCGTTCCCGTTTTTATCCCGGGAAACCGCCGTCTGATAGGGAATGCTCCCGGCCATCTCCCGGGAAATTCTCTCGGTGATATTGCGTGTGAACTGAGCCAGCGTAACTCTGGCCGAGGCCTCGGCCATCAGAAGGGCTCCCTGAGAAACAAAGCCGGCTACGCTGACCACGGTAATGCCCATGATCACCATGACCACGACAATTTCTATCAGAGTGAATCCCGAATATCTGCGCATCTCAGTAGTTCCCCCTCAAGGCTGACAGCCGGTAAACGCCGCCCCGGGGATCCAGGACGGTGGCCCGGATTTCCTTAAAGGTCATGCCGCCGACAGTAATTGGAGTAACTCTGATGGTTACATAATAATCGGCATATCCGGCATCAGGCAGATCCTGCTGCACCGCCGCCTTCCATTCGGCATAGTTCTTTCCCAGGAAAAAATCAGCCGGCACTCCGCTGCAGGAATGAAGGCCGTTGCAGTAATCCGGATTCGGATATTCCCGGCACACAATGCCGCTGGTTTTCTTGGCGCAGAATCTGGTGGTATCGAAGTCATCCACATCGCTGAAGGCCGAGGCATAGAGAGCGCCCCGTTCTTCGGCGGTATCGGGGCCGTAGGATTCCTCCGCCGTGCAGGAACCGATGGCGCAGAGCCTTTCCGTGCCCGAGGAAACCTGCTCCCCGCAGCGGCACACGCCGCCGTGATGGTCGGAATTATGATCATATTCCTGAGCGGAGATTTCCCGGAAAATCCGGTCAGCAAGAAGAGAGGACTTTACTTCAAAAACAGGATTGGCAGAGGAAACCGCGAAGGTGAAAAGCACGCTGGTAATACCGGCTATGGCAATGCCCATAACCACAATGCCGATTACCAGTTCCACCAGTGTGAAGCCCCGGGTTACTTCCATGTAATCCCTCCCTCCGGATAGACCCGCACCTGACAGCCGCCAGTGCCCTGATCCGGCCGGAACTCAAACTGATAATAGCCTTCTGGCTTTATGCTCAGAGTGGTATTGTCAGTATGCACTCTTCCCAGATAGTCAAAACCGATATAGCCGTCAGTGCTGCCCTTGACGCGATTGCCGCCGCCGATGCCATGCCATTTGGTATTATCATTGGCGCAGTCTAGGCCCATGCAGTACCCGAAAACACCGTCCTTCCGGATAAAAAAACGCAAATCAGGGGCACTGCCCTGATTCATGTTTATAGACTGCACTGATGCCAGACGGGTTACAGCTTCGCGGCAGGCCACGTACTCCTGACCGTTTGACGTGGTCAGCTTTGCGGTAGCAGTGACTGCCAGAATCCCGATAAGAACCAGCACGGTCACCAGTTCCACCAGAGTAAAGCCGTACCCCCGACTCATAGGCGCCTCTAGTTAGCGCTGCTGTTTATATGAGGCTGTACCAGCCCGAGGGCGGGAATGTAGCTGAAGCTCATGTAGCGATCATGGTTGTCAGCATCCGGAACCCTGTAGGAGCCGGTGTCGCCCTTCTCCAGAGAAAGCACCAGATAATAGCGGCAGATGCCGTAGCCGGATACGGTGGAACCGTCAACGGCTCCGGTGCTGTAGGTTACAAAATATTTGTAGTCAATATCCTTTTTGTTAAGAGCGTTGATGTCGCCGGTGATTCTGGGGGGATTCTGGAGCATTTTTTCCCAGATATTAATGCAGTTGTCCAGATTGTTGGGAACGGAAAAGCCATTGGCGCTCTCATCGGTAATGGTGGACGGCTTGGTGGCTCCGGCGGTGGTGGCCATAATAGGGTAGCCCGGACTCATGGTGCCTTCTTCGACCTTGGTAGGGGTAGGAGTTGTCAGATAAAAACGGGTGCCATCATACAGCGTGCTGTTGATATTGTTCACCTTCTGCCGGCCCTTGGCCTCCCACTGAGCGCGCACCAGAAGAATTCCGGTGGCAAAATTACCCGCCAGCCCCTCAACGCTGGCCTTCTTGGCCTCCTCTGTCACATCGAGAAAGCGGGGCAGCGCCGTGGCGGCCAGAATGCCGAGAATTACTATTACAATAATCAGTTCTATTAATGTGAAACCCTTGGTTCGCCGTCTAATCATATACATTCCCTTTGAAGCTATTCAGCTAAGAAACCGTTTACAGAACCATCAGAATAATTATAAACGAATCCGGACACGCTTGTAGTGAACACACACTCATTTTTGGCAGGCTCTGCCACAACTCTTACATTTGTAATAAAAAGCGATTCGTCCCGGCCCAGAAGACTCAGCCAGATAAGCCGGCAGGGATCCTGACTGTCGCCGGGCATGCCCCGGACATCCATGGGCCAGCCCTGAGGACTCATCACAAAAATCACCCGGTCGGGACTGAAGCCCAGCTTGCTCTCGTCAGACCCGGCATAAAGATTCACCCAGGAGGGAACCTTGAGATTTCTGCGGCGGTTGTCATGAAGCCACAAATTGTGCACCAGAGCCAGCCGTTCTCCGAAATTATGGGCCATGGTATTCATGGAGGTTTCCAGAGTCCGGTCAGACTGCGGCAGAATAAAATTGCGGACAAAGAGATACATCACCAGCATAACCACGGCGCACCAAAGCAGAGACTGCCAGAGCCGTAAAAGCTTCTCGTTGCCGCGCTCCTCCTGATTCATGCTTACTTACCCTGCATGGCGCCGTACATATCCCACATGGGGGTAAAGATACCCAGCGCCAGAACGCCTACCAGGAGAGCCACAAAAACCAGCAAAAGGGGCTCGATCTTGGAAGTAAGCGCCTTAAGCTCATAGTCAACCTCTCTCTCATAATGGAGAGCAGCCTCCAGCAGAAGCTCGTCCACCCGGCCGGTTTCATCTCCGACAGCAAACATCTGCAGCACCAGCGGCGTGAACATATTGCTCTGCATCGCCACAGTAGCCAGGGAATTGCCGTGCTCGATCTCCCGGCGCATGGCATTTACCCGATCCTCCAGAAACCGGTTATCGATGGCGCTGGCTACCAGAGTCAGAGCCATATTAAGCTGCACGCCGGCTCTGAGCATTAACGAAAAGCTGCGGCAGAAACGCCCCAGAAGCGCTCGGCGGAGAATGGATCCGATTACCGGTATTTTCAGCTTCAGACGATCCCAGTGATACCGCACCTTCTTGATTTTAAGAGCCCTGCGGATCAGAAAGGGCAGCGCCACGATAAAGCCCAGCATATAGGGCCAGTAGCTCACAAAAAACGCCGAGGTGCCGATGAGAATTCTGGTGGTAAGCGGGAGCTCCACTCCGAATTTGCCGAACATGGTGCTGAAAACCGGAATAACCCAGATATTAAGAATGGCAATGGCCACACCGATAAAAATAATAACCATGAAGGGATAACGCATGGCGCTGGTGATTCTTTTCCGGGTTTCCTGCTCCAGAGTAAAGTATTCCGCCAGCTGAAAAAACACATCCTCCAGCCGGCCGGTATTCTCCCCCACGTTTATCATGGAGACAAACAGCGAATTGTAAATCTTCGGCTGATCCCCCATGGCCTGGGTCAGGGAACGCCCCCCGATAAGATCCCGGTTCAAGGCGGAGAGGGATTTTTTAAGGCCGTAATGATCCGTGGAATCCGCAAGGCCGCCAATGGCTCTGATAATGGGCACGCCGGCCTTGGACAGGGAATACATCTGCCGGCACAGCATCACCAGCTCCGGCAAGCCCACCCGGCCATGCATAAGCTCCTTGAAATCCAGATTGAAAGAGAGTCCCGGCATGCCGGATCCCTGCTCAAGGGACACCGGCAGAAGTCCCATGCGGGAAATCTCATCGATGGCATCTGCCTCCGTGGGCGCTTCCACCCGGCCTGTTTTGTATCCGCCTCCGGAATCCTTGGCCTTATAACTGTACACCGGCATTATTTATTGATCTCCGCAAGCTTCATAACCTCTTCGATGGAAGTAAGCCCCTGCTGGGCAAACTCATAAGCCATCATAGCCAGAGGCTTATAGTTTTCCGATTCCCGGGCGGCAATGGCAAAGCCCTCGTTATCGTTGCGCCTTAAAGCATCCATCATGTTCTGATCCAGCACCAGAAGCTCAAAAACGCCCACCCGGCCCTTGTAGCCCGTGAAATTGCAGTACTGACAGCCCCGGCCCTGATTGCCCATGCGGAAGTGAGAAAGCTTCTGCTCCTCCACCGGAATCCCCAGAGCATCCTGAATAAAGTTCATCTGCACCTCATCCGGCGGACACTCCGCGCTGCATTTGGGACAGATGCGCCGCACCAGTCTCTGGGCCAGCACCGCCCGGAGGGAACCGGCTACCAGATAGCCCGGAGCTCCCATGTCCATAAGACGCAGGGTGCTGGAAATGGCATCATTGGTATGGAGGGTCGACAGCACCAGGTGTCCCGTCATAGCGCCCCGGAGGCCGATTTCGCAGGTTTCCTGGTCGCGCATCTCGCCCACCAGAATTACATCCGGATCCTGACGGAGACAGGAACGCAGCACGGTATTGAAGTCCAGATGAATCTTTTCGTTAACCTGCACCTGAGTGATACGGGGCAGACGGTATTCCACCGGATCCTCGGCGGTAATAATCTTTACCGAGGGATCGTTAAGCTCATTCAAGGAACCGTAAAGCGTAGTGGTTTTGCCCGAACCGGTAGGGCCGGTTACCAGCACCATCCCGTGGGGCCGGTGCAGCTGGATGCGGAAGCGGTTCAGAATCTCCACCGGCATGCCGGTCTTGTCCAGAGACAGAAGACCGTTTGACTGGTTCAGAAGACGCATTACCATGGACTCGCCGTACTGGGTGGGCAGCGTGGAAAGACGCACGTCAATGTTCTTTCCGGAAATAACCACCGGAAAACGTCCGTCCTGCGGGAGACGTTTTTCGGAAATATCCAGGCCGGACATCAGCTTGAGACGCAGGGAAATGGCCGGAGCGATTTCCACGTTGTTCAGCACCTGCTCCCGGAGGCTGCCGTCGATTCTCTGTCTGATGCGGAGAACGTTGGCATCCGGCTCGATATGAATATCCGAGGCCCCGGAATTAATGGCATCCTCAAACACGGAGCGCAGCAGATTAACCACCGCAGCATCAGAGCCGCCCTCCTCTCCCAGGGTTTCGATGGTATTAATTTCAAAGGGATTTTTGGCTACCTGAGTCTGGAGCTGATCCGCAAACTTGGCAATGGCCTCCGTATTCCGGTAAAACATGGAAATGCAGCGAACCACCTCTGCTTCGGGAGAGATGACAAAATCAACGTCATACTGATTGAGACGATCCATGATCTTGTCGCGGGCCGGGTAATCCAGAGGATCCGAAAGGGCCACCGTAATGACGTCGCTGCCCGAAATCGGATTGGTATTGCGGGAAATGGCCAGAGCATGCAGAGTGCGGGCCATGGCCTCCGGCAAGAGCTGCACCGTGCTGGAATCAATGTTAATCTTGGACAGATCGTCAAACACCGTCATCCGAAGCTGCTGCCCCAGCGCCTTGCAGATATCGCCCTCGGAAGCCAGCTTCATGGCCACCACCGCCTGGCCCAGCTTCATGCTGTGGGCCCGGGAGTAGGCCAGGGCCTTGGTAACGTCATCCTCGGTGATAACGCCGGACTGCACCAGCACGTCGCCTATTCTAAGACGCTTCTGCTGCGGTTTTTCATTTTCTGTCATTTCTTACCTCCCAGCACTCCGATTCTCTGCTCCGCAAAGCTCCGGGACTGCGCGGAGAGATAGAGAGCGGCAGCCTTGCGATAGGCATTAAGAGCGTCTCCGGGCCGCCCCAGCTCCTCCAGGGAAATAGCAAGACCCAGATACCATTTGCCATCCTTTTTTTCAGCCTGAGCCAGCTTCTCATAGGCCCATGCCGCTCCGGCATGGTCATTGTTTTTCCGGGCCAGTCCGGCCAGAGTAGCGTAGTAGTCCATATTCCCGCGGGCCGGAGGATTAGCCTGCCGAAGCACCTTTATAGCCTGAGCATCCTGCCCCTGGGATGAATAAATGCGTGCGAGATAAAGCCGGTAGTCGTAATGAGCCGGATCCATGAGAATGCCCCGATCCAGAGTCTTTATGGCATCCAGGGAACGGCCTTTTCCGTAATAAAGACTGGCCAGCTTCTCCCGGGCTCTGGCATCTCCGGGATTCTTTTTGAGAAGCACCTCATAGGAGCGGATAGCTCCGTCGCTGTCTCCCCGCAGCAGGGAATTCTGCGCCTCTTTTCTGAGGAGATCGGCTTCCTCCTTGGGGGACAGGTTTTTCTGCTTTACCCGCATGGCCGAGGATTTGCGCGCCGGAGCCCGGGCCTCCTCCACAATGACAAAGTTCTCCGGAGCATTGTCATCAATAATAATTTCAGGAGCGGCAATGTCCGAAATCTGCACGGAATGATCCGCCCCTTCCTCTGACCTGTCAGAGGATCTCGCTGTTTTCTTTTCCCGAACCGGAGTTACGGACGGGGAGGCATTCTTCTTTCCCGCATCCTTCTTTCCGGCCTGCTCCCGGGTAACTGGCTTGTTCCGCGGGGGAGAATCTGCAGCGCCGTTCCCGGAAGCGCTCTCGCCCTCCGCAGACAAAACTGTCTGTCCGGAGGTTTCCTGATTCACAGCGCCCTCAGCCATGAGCTTAAGTTCAAGATTGTCAGGGGTATCTCCGGAAGCATCCGCATCCGGAACGGCAGCGGTCTCAGCTGTTTTTTCCGGAGAATTGCTAACGCTGGCCGCCGGAACTTGCTCCGCCGAAACAGTTTCCGCCGCCACAGGCGCTGCAGCCGGAGACGCCGGGGGCTTTCCGGATGAAAAATACCAGTAGCCGCCGATAGCAGCAACAGCCAAAGCTGCCATAATGCCAGCTCCGGCAAGAGCCGGCGTCAGCGAGGATTTACTTTCCGGCGGCACATACTTTCCGTACTGAGCCCCGTTA
>JAEEGF010653333.1_pt1 | contig 41941 bp, 40 predicted proteins | sample 9134171 | NCBI WGS metagenome assembly JAEEGF01 (sample SAMN16246542, study PRJNA631951) | gut metagenome | biome: gut microbiome; feature: rumen; material: AP-attached | host: Bos | place: Iran: Karaj | collected 2018-10 | reverse complement strand
TCATCACCCATCTCTAATGCCACAGTGGTTGCGCCATTCATCTGTGCAGTATCAATTATTGCCGGAAATGTAGGCATCTCTATGATAAGTTCGTCCCCATGTTCCAAGAAAGCAGTTCCAAGAGCTTCAGTCAAAGCGCTAGATCCACATCCGGTTATGATATAGTCTGAAGTAACTTCGTAATGTTCTCCTATTGCTCCTTTCAAATCTGCCTGAGTCCAATCCTGATAAAAATGTCCCTGCAACGTCATCTTCTGCATTGCCTCAATAGCTTTAGGTGACAATCCAAACGCATTTTCATTCAGACCCATTCTTTTCAATTTAGAAATATCAATGCCTCCGAGCTTTCGGCTTGTTCTTTTTGTTTCAGGTTTTTCTCTTAAATTTTTGCATAATAACTTCTCAATATTCATGATCCCTACCTCTTCTCCTTAAACTACCTTTTTGGCATTTTTATATTTCTCTAAGTATTTAGAAATCACATCTAAAAATCTCTGATTCTGAATTGGTAGTCCAATACTTACTCTAATGTATTCTTCTGAGAAATATCTGATATACACTCCATGATCTTCAAGATAAGCCATGCATTCCTTAGTGTCACAGTGTGGAGCAAAATATATAAAACTTGTATAACTAGGTATTACTGTGCATCCCATTTTTTCAAGTTCTGCTGAAATATATGCTCTTTGAGCTGTATTATTGTCCTTAGCAGCCTGATAAAATTCAACATCTGATAGTGCAGCCGTCGCACCCGCAGCTGCTATACGACTTGTACCATATATTCCAGAGATTGCTCCAAGACATGTTATGATTTCTTCATTAGCAACAGCATATCCACATCTGCTGCCAGCCAATCCATATATTTTTGAGAAAGTTCTAAGTACGATTACATTTTTTCCACAATTTATACTTTTGATCATACTTGGATACGATTCATCCGAAACCCAATCAATATACGCCTCATCTACAACACATACGACATGCTCAGGAAGTTTTTGTACAAACGCCTTAAGCTTATCAGGACATAAAAGAGTTCCTGTAGGATTGTTGGGATTGCAAACAAACACAAGCTTTGTCTTAGCAGTTATGGCAGCTGACATAGCATCCAGGTCAATACTTACTCCATCCCTGGCTGTCACTTCTACAAGCTTGGCACCAAACTGAGAAGGTAATCTGTAATACTGCATATATGTAGGAGAACATAATAGAAGTTCATCATCCGGATTTAGAAAGGCTTCTGCAATTGCCTGTATGCCGGCGCCAGAGCCATTGAATACTGCAATATTACTTACAGAAACACCGTCATGCTCAGCAATCTTCTCCTTTAATCTGGTGATTGCCTCCATAGGGTATAGATATGCTTTTGCCAATTCTTTTTCCATAGCTTCTACAGCCTTCGGACTTGGTCCCATCTGATTTTCATTGGCATTTAACTTAAACACATCAGGTCCCGGTTTTACCTGCATTCCTCCAGCCATGTACATCTGATAATTTTTTAATGGTTCTCTCATCAAATCTCTTACTGACATTGCAATACCCTCCTATAAAAAAAGACTATTATCTGGTATGGCAGGTCTCCTTCGACCAGATAATAGTCTGTCTATATTTTGATCAATATTTACTATATAATTACTCTTCAATATCCAAATACTTTACTCTTATATTTCCTCTTGAAGGATCTACGATTCTGTTAGTCAATTTAGGATTCATCAAATTGATCGTTTCTCTATTTAATACAGGAATTCCCCAGAAATAATCAGCTACAAGTACTTTTTCTGCTTCATGCAAAAGCTCATATCTCTTAGTTACATCTGACTCTTCATTGGACTGTTTCATAAGCTCATCATATTCACTGCAGTTTGTTCCATTATCATTATAGGAATCTGTAGATCTGTACATTGATAAGTATGTATATGGATCTAAAAAGTCAGCTGTCCACTGCATTCTGCATATATCAAAATCGCCTGACCTTCTGTCAGATATATTTACCTGTGTCTCCTGAGCCTCCAGTGTAACTTCAATTCCAAGATTCTCTTTCCACTGTGCCTGAAGTGCTTGTGCAATGTCTGATTCAAGCTGTGTACTTGGATATTTATATGTTATAGCAGGGAAGCCTTCACCACCCGGATATCCTGCTTCTGCCAGCAGTTCCTGCGCTCTTTCTACATCATATGTAAGCAGCTCTTCTCCTGCCTCCTCTGCCCAAGTCTGGCCTGTTGCTTTTGATACAACGCCTGAAGCAACAAAGAATGAAGATCCAAAATAGTTGGTACCACATGCTGCTGCAACTGCATCTCGGTCAATTGAAATTGAAAATGCTTCTCTTACTCTTACATCATCAAAAGGAGCTTCGGTAACATCGAATAATTCATAATTACTTGTAATTGATACATATGTTACTAATTCATCACTATCAGCATACTCCTCAAGTACAGTGTAATCAGCTGTTGCAATATCTAATTCACCTGTCTTGTAGGCACTTATGATTGCCTGAGTATCTTCCATAGCCAAGGTTTTTACTTCATCCAGATATATTTCATCTGCCAGCACATAACTATCATTCTTCTTATATATACAATACTGATTAGGTACATATTCTGACATATAAAATGGGCCACAGCTTACAAGAGAATCCATATCTTCACCCATTGCCCATGCACCATTAGTCTCTGTCTGAAGTTCACGATGGGTTGGGATAAAAACCGGAAGGGTTAACAGATCCATAAAATATGCTGTCGGTTCTGTCAGGTTAAATACGATAGTCTTTTCATCAGGACATTCAACGCCAAGAGTTGAGATATCGGCTCCTTCTGAATAAATACCTTCTGCTCCTTCAATGCAAAAAAGCATTGTTGAGTATCCATTACCGCAATCAGGATTGAGAGCTCTGGTAATAGTATTTAAAAAATCAGCAGAAGTAACTGCATCTCCATTATTCCAATTAGCATCCTGTTTAATATGGAACGTATATTGCGTCATATCATCATTCACTTCATAGGAATCTGCCAATATATTTTTGTAACTACCATCTTCCGCAAGTTCTACAAGTGGTGCATTTGCAAGAGCTGAATAACTCCACCACCAATATGAAATTATTCCGGCACTATCTAATGTACCTGACTCCATATACATGGTAATTGTTATTGATTTGGTACTTCCATCAGCATCTGCCTTTCCATCACTTGAAACACTCTCGCCACCACAAGCTGTAATCCCTGCGAGCATACATGCTGAAATGACTACAGCCAATAATCTTTTAAATACTTTTTTCATAACTTTCACTCCCTTTCGTTATTCTTTTTATAATAAATTCCGCTTAGATCAACCTACGGAACCTATTGCCATGCTTTCAATATTTATGTTTTCTCTCATTCTCAAGTATTTAGGAGCATATAAGAAACATGCAACCTGTCTGTCCTCAACCTTAAAATTAGCCGGCATCTGCTGAAAGCACTCTGGTACTGCGTATTTACATCTTGTATTAAAAGGGCATCCCTTTGGAGGGTTGATAGGACTTGGTATTTCTCCTTCTAAAAGTATTCTCTTTTTGCTTTTTGCAATGTTTGGATCTGGTATAGGTTCTGCACTTAGAAGTGCTTTGGAATATGGGTGAAGTGGCTTTTTATATACATCATTAGATTTTCCTACCTCTACCATGTGTCCTAAGTACATAACACCGATCCTATGGCTTATATGTTTTACCATTCCCAGATCATGAGCAATAAACAAATAACTGATTCCCGTTGATTTCTGTATATCTTCAAGGAGGTTTATTACCTGAGCCTGAATTGACACGTCCAAGGCTGATATAGGTTCATCACAAACAATGAATTCCGGATCAAGCGCCAATGTTCTGGCTATTCCAATTCTCTGCCTCTGGCCTCCTGAAAATTCATGTGGATATCTTCTGATATGGTCCGGCTTTAATCCAACTATTTCTAATAGTTCCTGGACCTTTTTTTCCCGGGACTCAGATGTACCAATATTATGGATCTCCATCGGTTCACCTATGATTTCACCTACTGTAAATCTTGGATTGAGTGAAGCATATGGATCCTGAAAAATCATCTGTAGTTTTTGTCTATAAGGAAGCATCTGCTTTCTGGATAATTTTGTTATATCTTTTCCATCAAAAAGGATTTCCCCCTTAGTTGGCTCATATATTCGCAATATAGTTCGTCCAAGACTACTCTTTCCACATCCGGATTCACCAACTAATCCAAAAGTTTCTCCCTTCTTAACTTCAAAGGATATGTCGTTGACCGCCTGCACAATCTGCGGTTTCATTCCTCTATTTACCTCAAAAAATTTTGTAAGCCTCTTTACTTCCAGTACATTTTCTTTCATAACAACCCTCCTTTTTTAGGGAAGGAAACCTTTAAACTATCTTTCTTTCCTTGCCAGCAACTTCAGTTTTTATTGGTGTAACTTTTATAAATGATTCATCCATATTTTCAAGCCAGCATCTGCAAAAATGAGTATCATTATATGTCGTTACAGGTCCTTCCTGAACTGCGCAAACCTTCATAGCATATGGACATCTGTTCATAAATGCACATCCATTGGTAAGTGATGTAAGATCCGGTGGTGTACCAGGAATAGGAACCAATGGTTCATCATCTTCTTTTTCAGAATTGTTAATACTGTTCAGCAGTCCCTTGGTATATGGATGTTTAGCATGATAGAAAATCTCGTCTACTGTACCTTCTTCAACAATCTGCCCTGCATACATGATAGCTATGCGGTCACACATTGTAGCCACAACACCAAGATCATGGGTAATGATTATTACACTAGAGCCTCTTTCTTTAGTCAGTTTTTGAAGAAGTTCCAAAATCTGTGCCTGAACAGTAACATCAAGAGCAGTGGTTGGCTCATCTGCTATGATCAGTTTTGGGTTACATGCTAGAGCAATTGCTATAATGATCCTCTGTCTCATACCACCTGAAAATTCAAATGGATACTGATTAAGTCTTTTTTCCGGACTAGGGATCCCCACCTGCCTCATAAGCTCTATTGCCCGCTGTGTGGCTTCTTTTTTGCTACATTTTGTATGGATTCTGATTCCTTCTGTTATCTGTGTTCCAACTTTTATGATTGGATTTAAGAAAGTCATTGGATCCTGAAAAATCATTCCAATCTCATTTCCTCTAATAGTTCTCATGAGTTTTTCATATTCTTTATGAGCCTTTTTACTATCAAATCTAGGTGAAATGTCTTTGCCGTTAAATTTTATTGTTCCATTTACCACTCTGCCGTTACTGGCAAGAAGCCCCATCAATGTATACATTCCCTGACTTTTGCCGGATCCGGATTCACCTACAATTCCTAATACTTCTCCGGCAGCAACACTGTAAGAAACATCTCTTACAGCCTGCACTATTCCATTAGGAGTCAAAAATTCAGTTGTTAAATGGCTTATTTCTAATAGATTTTCACTCATATCAATGACTTCCTTTCGTTAATTATTTCTTTTTGGGATTAAGGGCATCACCTATTCCTTCACCAAAGAAGTTCAGAGAAAAAATTGTAAGACATATGCAAAGGGTTGGAAGTAACATCTGCATTGGATGAATGGTCATCACCTGCTTAGCATCCTGTGCCATTGATCCCCAACTTGCCATCGGTGCTGAAATACCTATTCCAATGAAGCTAAGAAATGCTTCAGTAAAAATTGCACTTGGAACAAGAAGTGTCATTTGAACAATGATCGGACCAATCGCATTTATGATAAGATGCTTAAACAGTATTCTTTTATCTGTAGCTCCCAACACCAGCGCCGCAAGGGCAAATTCCTGTTCCTTTAAAGCGATGACCTGTCCTCTTACCTGTCTTGCCATTCCTATCCATCCAGGAATACAGACACCTATAAGAATACTTTGAACATTCGCTCCATTTAACATCATGATCAGGATTACATAGATCATTGACGGCATAGCATAAATGATATCCACCATTCTCATTACGAATGTATCCAGTTTTCCTCCAAAATACCCGCAAACGCCTCCTACAATAACTCCTATGAAGCTGTTGATCAAAGCTGCGCCAAATCCGATACTTAAACTAATTCTTGCTCCATAACAAAGCCTTACAAATACATCCCTTCCAAACTTATCCGTTCCTAATATATGCTGGGAAGAAAAAGCGGCATATGCATTTGATGTATCCTGGGCATCATATTCATAGGGTGACAATAATGGACCAACTATTGCAAACACTGCCATAAGTATCAGTATTATCAGTCCCACCACGGCCATTTTATTTTTGCTAAATCTTTCCCAAGCTTCCTGAATAAAGGTTTTACCTTCAAGTGCTATAAATTCACTGTTTTTTTCCTCTTCAGGTAACGGCGAAAACCAGTCATCATTTAGTCTTATATCCATAAGCAACCCCCTTAATCAGTAAGTTTGATCCTTGGATCAACGATAGAACAAAGAATATCAACCAGCAGATTAGCTACAATGATCAGTGCTCCGATAAATACACTAAATCCAAGAATTACTGTATAGTCTCTATTAGTTATGGCATTGGTAAATTCTCTTCCTATACCCGGGATGGAATATACCTGCTCTATAACAAAACTTCCTGTAAGCGTAAAAGCAATAGCCGGTCCAAAGTATGTAATTACCGGAATAAGCGCGTTTCGAAGCACATGTTTGAACATGATCTGAAAAGTGCTAAGTCCCTTTGCTCTAGCCATGATTACGTAATCCTGCTGTGTAGCTTCCATGAATGTACTTTTAGTAAGTCTTGCAATTGTGGCAATCGGACCAAAGGCCTGAGCCGCAATTGGGAGAATATAGTGAAGTGGCGATGTAAGTCCTACTACCGGCAAGGCTCCAAGATATACTCCGAATATAAGCATCAGATAAAGGGCTATTACAAATGCTGGAACACTAACTCCCATAGTCGCATAAGCTAAAAGAATGTTTTTTATGATCTGACTCTTTGTAACTGACATCCAGATGCCTATTAAAATTCCTACTATCGCAGATATTCCAAAGGCAATAAGACCAACCCGCATTGTGTAGGGTGCTCCTCTTGAAATAAGAGTATTGACTGAAATATTCTTTTTATATGAAATACCAAGTTCCCCATGCAAAAGATTCTCCAAATAAATAACGTATTGTTTCCATTCCGGTTCATTTAAACCATATGATTCTTCCAACTGCTCTATCTGTGATTGGGAAAGGTTCTCTGCCTCAAATGGACTACCTGGCATGCGATGGACCAAAACAAAAGTCAGTGTTATAAGTGCCCAAAGAGTCACGATTCCAACAAATAATCTTTTTAAAATATATTTCAACATTTCCCTACCTCCTTATGCTGCTTTTATACGCCTGGTAAAAGCTTTTGCTATCCAACTTCTGTCATCGAATTCCTCACCTTCGTGTAATCTGCCAAGTCTCTTCATTTCACAAATATACATTGCTGTAACTATCACCAATGAACATCCATCTGATACAGGAGTCGCATACAAAACACCCATAAGTCCGAAAAACCTAGGCAGTAATAAAAGTGCCGGGATAAAGAAAATTCCATGTCTGGAAAGAGAAACAAAAGTGGCAACTTCAGGTTTGCCTATAGAAGAAAAATACATGCTGACAAGCATCTGATATCCACCAAACAAAGCAAACATCTTGCTGGTTCTCATAGCCATTACGCCATACTCAAGTAGTTCAAGATCATTTTTACTAAAGAGGTTTATAACAAATTCCGGAGTAAGCATCATCATTGTCCATATAATAGCTGCAAAAAAGAAAGCCATTCCCTGTGATGTGATCGATGCGCTTCGAACTCTCTTAAATTTTTTCCTGCCATAGTTAAAACTGATCACAGGCGCTCCAGCCTGATTGATTCCTGACGCTGCTGATGTTATAAAAGCTTCTACAGTGTTTACTACAGATAAAGCAGAAATACATAACTCTCCGCCTCCAAGCAGACTGTAATAAGGATCGATGTCTCCATAATATTGAAGAGACTTATTGATCATGATATTTGTGACAAAACTAAGCATCTGAAATATAGAAGGTGCAATTCCCATCTTGGCTACAGTGATCATCTGCCTAATATCTACTACCTTGAAGCCTGCCCATTTAAGATTGCTCTTGCCAGATACAAAATAAGCTCCGGAGAAAACAGCCCCAATAAACTGGCTTCCAACTGTGGCAATCGCTGCACCATATATTCCCCAATCAAACACAACTATTAAAAGTGTGTTTAAGAAAATATTTAATACTGCCCCTATCATATTGGCTACCATTGAATATTTGGTATTACCTTCAGATCTTATGATTGCTGCAAGACCAACATTTAGCATATTAAACAACTGACCCAGAGCTGTGATCCTTAAATAAATGACTGCGTAATGAAATACCTCACTTCCTTCTTTTGCTCCACATAGTGATACGAATGATTCTGTAAAAATTGTAAAGATAAGACACACTACAGATGACATCAATATAGCCTGTACAATAATATTGGTAAAAAGCTTATTGGCTTTATCATAATCCTGCCTACCCATTGCCAGTGAGAGCATCGACGCTCCTCCCACTGTAATAAAAAGAGTAAGGGCTATGACCACATTGTTAAAAGGAGATAGGACTGAAATGCCCCCAAGTGCATTTCTTCCTACAAAATTCCCTACAAACATCTGATCAGCTGTTTTATACATATAAGTGGTGAGGGTTCCAAGAAGTCCAGGAATTGCCATAGATAACAGTAGTGGAAATATTGGCGCCAAAGCCATTCTTTCAGTATTTTTTCTTGCCCTTTTTGCTCTTTCCATAGTCACCGAATCTTTTATCTCACTCATACCTTTGCCATCTCCTCTTTTATACCCTGACTGCTATAAAGCTTTTATTCCTCTTTCTCCCGTTCTTATTCGAACTACATCTTCAACATCCTCAACAAAGATCTTTCCGTCTCCGATGTTTCCCGTTCTTAATCTCTCCTGTAAAAGATTTATTACGACTTCTATCGTTTCATCATCACCAACTGTCTCCAACTTAACCTTCGAAAGACAAGTGACAGGCTGGATAACTCCTCTATATTTTGTAAATGACCCTCTCTGATTGCCATAGCCGGAAATATCCTCAATCATGATTCCGTATGTGGCACAGGATTCAAATACTTCCATGACTTCATTTTTCCTGCTATGTTTTACGACTACTGTAAGTTTCTTCATATGACAACCTCCAGCCAAATTATTTATCATTGTGGAAATTGAAATTTGAATAAGCACTGCATCCATGCTCCATAACATCAAGGCCATCAATTTCCTCATCTTCTGAAACCCTAAGTCCAACAAACTTATTGATGAGTTTAAATACTATAAATGCAGCAACTGCTACGTAGACTATAACTGCCAGTGTTCCAAGAAGCTGTACTACAAAACTGCATCCCTCTCCAAACACTCCTGTCATAATGCCTCCAAATGCACCGCATACCCCGTGAACTCCAACGGCACCAACCGGATCATCTACCTTTAATATTCTATCAACAAACTCAATGGCAAATACTACAAGTACTCCTGCAATTGCTCCAATAATAAGAGCTTCATAATCTGTTACCACATCAGCTCCTGCTGTTATTGCTACAAGTCCTGCCAGTGCTCCGTTACATGTCATTGAAATATCAGGTTTGCCATATCTGATCCATGTAACTATCAAAGTAACAAGTGTTGAAGCACTTGCTGCAAGATTTGTTGTCATTGCTATATCACCAAGGTTTGTAGTTGCTGCTGTTGTTGAGCCACAGTTAAATCCAAACCAGGCAAACCATAGAATAAATACACCTAAAACACCAAGTGGAAGGTTGTGGCCAGGAATAGCTTTGATCCTGCCATCTTTTCTGTACTTTCCTCTTCTAGGTCCAAGAATGGCTGCTCCTACAATGGCACACACACCGCCTACCATGTGTACTGCACAGGAACCAGCAAAATCGTGATATCCAAGCTGTGCTAAAAATCCGCCTCCCCAGATCCAGTGGCCTGTTACGGGATAAATAAAAATACTGATTGCTGCTGAATAAAGCAGGTATGAAATAAATTTTGTTCTCTCAGCCATCGCACCACTTACGATTGTTGCTGATGTTGCACAAAATACTGTGTGAAAAAAGATAAATACACCAATTGGAAGTGAATTGAACATTCCATTTTCATCTGCGAGTGATCTTATATTGAAAAAACCTTTTGTACCAATTACTGCATTGTCGCTTCCAAACATAAATGCAAATCCTATCAGGAAAAAGAATATTGATCCGATCACTAAATCCATCATATTTTTCATTAAAATATTTCCTGAGTTTTTAGCTCTGGTAAATCCTGTTTCTACCATTGCAAAACCTGCTTGCATAAAGAAAACAAGAAAAGCTCCCAGCATGGTCCACATTATATTCATCAAAAGTTCTGCATCCATATCCAAACCCTCCTATCATCAAAGTGCCTTACTACCATGCTCACCTGTCCTTATTCGAACAACATCTTGCACATTGTAGATAAAAATTTTTCCATCTCCGAATTTACCTGTCCCCAGATCCGTAACTATCCGATCAACTATCATTTCTACTTGCTCATCATCAACTACAGTTTCAACCTTAATTTTGGGAACCAGCTCAATATCAAGTTCCGCTCCGCGGTATAGACTCTTATGTCCTTTTTGATTACCATAGCCTTGAATATGGGAAATCATTACTCCATGGGCTCCGCTTTCATCGAGTAATTCCTGAAGATCGTCTACCTTGTCTGGTCTTATAACTATCTCCAACCTCTTCATTTTCCTCTCCTTTCTATGCAAAAAAGACGCCTGATTTTATCTAAAATAGATATTCAGACGTCTTTGTCACTTGATTTTTTATTCTGTTATGCGATAACACTTGTAGGCACCCCTGCAATCCAATTTCGTAAATTTTCTGTAGCTATCCTTACCGTTCGATATCTCGCTTCTTCAGGTGCCCATGCTATATGAGCTGTGATAGTAGCATTGTCCTGATCAAAAATTGGAGTTTTTTCATGCACCGGTTCGCCATCTACTACATCGAGCCCTGCAGCGTATACCTTTCTACTCTTCAAATTATCTATAAGAGCCTGCTCATCAATTATTGCTCCTCTGGCAGTATTGATTATGATCACACCATCCTTCATTTTAGAAAAAGCTTTTCTGTCGATCATTCCTCTTGTCTGATCTGTAAGTGGACAGTGAATGGAAATGACATCACTTCTTGCCAAAAGTTCATCAAAAGAAACCTGTTCAATGTTTTTATATTCAGGTCCTACCTTTTTATGTCTACTGTAGGCTACAACATGCATCCCAAATCCCTGAGCCATCCTGGCCATCCATAATCCTATATTTCCAAGTCCTATGATTCCCATTGTCTTTTCATAGAGTTCTATCTGTCTGGTACATACCTTCTTTCTCCCAGCAAAACCATGTTTTTCATCAAGCATCTGTTTATAAAATCTGGCTTCATCTCCAATATGATGACAAATGTCCATCAATAATCCAAAACCAAATTGAGCTATTGTCATATCTCCATATACGGTATTAGTGAAAGTAACATTGTACCTTCTTGCTGCAAGTTCATCGATCTTACCAAATCCATGACCAAGAGTTGCAATATATTTGAGCTTTGGATATTTTCTAAAAAACTCTTCTCCAAAATAGCCATCCCTTATCCAGGCACCTATCACTGCATCATACTGACCAGCCCAGGATTCATCAAACATTTCATAGAAATCTATCTCATGTACTTCTGGAATAGTTGAAAGCTGCTGTTTCCAATATTTTAAAAGTTCTTCTCTTTTAGGAAATCCGCCTACAGCTTCACCCTGACATACCGCTACCTTCATATCTCCACTCCTTCCTGCCTTTTTATTAAATTTGATGTTTGAATAGTACATGATTATCTATACAAAATCTAATACTTTTTAAATATATATTCATATCTTTTAGATATAGATGAATTGCACTTAGCAATTATCACCAATTAATCTTCATAAAACATCCATATTATTTAGCATTCAGCAATACTATAAATTTATATTGAAAAAAGAATTATAAAATGTTAACATCATTTTCAATTTATTATTGTATTTTTATTCAAAGGGGATTCTTTATGGATATTCGGCAGCTAAAATATTTCATTACTATAACAGATGAGGGTGGCGTAACTGCTGCTGCCCAAAAACTGCATATGTCACAACCACCACTTAGTAAACAACTTATGTTATTGGAGAATGAGCTTGGAGTCACTCTTTTTGATAGAAAGAACAAAAGCCTTATTCTGACTAATGAAGGAAGGTTATTATATCAACAGGCAAGCATTATTGTTCATGATTTCGAACAGACTCTACAGATTTTTGACGATATGAAGAACGGAATAAGTGGTACTCTTCATATTGGATGTATCACGTCTTTGGCAATACTCTTTTTTCCAACCTTTATCAAGGAATTCATAGCTAACAATCCAAAATTAAATCTTCAGATGTACGAAAGCAATACTCAAGGACTTCTGAATCTATTAAACCAGCATACAACTGAATTATGCATTATAAAAAATAATTATGATCATAGTCAGTATAACTCCATAAACATTGATTGTCTGGTTACAGACTCGGAAGATTGTCTATGTGCAGTGGCATTGCCACACTATTTTTCAACTTTAGAAGATACCTGTGATTATGGTGAATTAAAAGATAAAAAACTTATTGTACAAAGATTCTATAGTCAGGCCATTAAAAATGCCTGTCTGGACTATAACTTCGAGCCTGATATAACCTGTTCCCATGAAAGTGTTATGACATCTCTAAACTGGTGCCTGTGTGATATGGGAATATCTATTATACCATACAGTGCTTCACGTCTTACATCACTGATAAATGGTGGAGAAAAACTAATCATAAAAAAATTGATATCTCCTTGTATCAACTCAGGGACATCTTTAGTTTGGTCCAGCAATCATAACCTATCACCTACAGCTCTTCAATTTATAAAAGCAATAAAAGAAATGATCGATAACAAAAATACGGCAAATCGGGCTATTTGAAGTCACAAAAGTCCATATATTTTTCTACTTCTTGCAAAAAAGGGTGTTGTACAGGAAATACTGCACAACACCCTTAGTTTTAGTTGAAATTATATATTTTCTGAAGGAGCTTATAACCGGCTACTGTCACTTTTCTTCCACCCTTACTTGGCATGTAGATAAAGTTACCTTCTACACTATATCTGATCTTAAGGAACAGAAGAAGGCTTCTCTTTTTGATATATTCAAGAAGTTCTTTTCTCATTTCAAGATGTTCTTTTTTCTCATCCAGAATAAGAAGAATATTGGTTACTGCAGTAATGATCTCCAGGTAATTGTACATATACTTGTGTCTCTCAGGTACAGTACGGATCATACCAATATTTTCTGTGTAATAGTCTACCATCAGCTTGTTAACTCTGATCTGCTGATCGATTCTTGAGATCATGATCTTCTCATTTACTGACTGGTCTGAACGTCCAATGTAGTAATAGTAGAAGTTAACATCCAGATAGTACATGTTTTTTACAAATGGAAGCGGATTAAATACATAAATGTTATCCACATAGAATGTGTGCTCAGGGAGCTTCAATCCACAATCTCTAAGAAGTTTTGTTCTAAAAATAACTGAATGCATCAGGAGATAATGGCTCTTTGAGATTCTCTTGATATCCTTCCAGGTAAAGATCTGTTCAATAGGGAACATTCTGTTATAGCGCATAACCTTGTGACGATTCTCGTTTTCTTTGTTATAAACAAAGTTACTGATGAACATATCAACTCTCTCGTCACCGCCCATGAGCTCTTCGATTGTAGTAAGGATCTTGCGGTATGCAATTTCTTTTACCCAATCATCACTGTCAACAACTTTGAAATACAGGCCTGTTGCATTTTCAATACCTGCATTTACAGCTGAACCATGACCACCGTTTTTCTTGTGTACAACCTTGATTATATCAGGGTATTCTGCAGCATAAGTATCTGCAATTTCAGCTGTTCTATCTGTAGAACCATCATCTACGATGATAATTTCTACTTCATTTCCACCAACTAGTAATGAGTCTATGCATTTACTCATATATGCTTCTGAGTTATAGCATGGAACTGCAATTGATAATAACTTCATTTAATAAAATCTCCTCTTTTATATATCATTGGCAATAAAAGCCATGGTATCTTATGATCAACAGACTTTTGCATTGATGAAACAGTAATCTATAATACTACAAGCGGGTGGCTTCATATCTCTGTTTCATGACAAGGCAAGTCTTGAGATCATCAAATCTCTGGTAAACATCACCTTCATCAATCTGGACATCAATAGCCATAGCCATAATGTCTATCATATCATTGGTAATGATCTGGCTCATCTGGCTGAGTATTGATAGCCTGTCCGCTGTTTCACCGGCATCCAGGAATTTTATCACAAGAGGATGAAGATTAAGTGTCTCTGCTTCCTCTTCGATAGATTTGTCAGTGTTGTCGTAAACGACGTCTTCGCTAATGCTGTCAACGCTAGCTGTCTTACTTATGTCAGGTTGTCTGACAGCCTGTGAAACTTCAGCTACTCTATCAACATCAGGAGTGCCTGTTTTCTTATCACAACTTAAATCATTTTTTTCAGGCAGACTTGATACTAACTCAAATCTATATTCTTGTGACACATCCGGATATTTTGTTCTATCAACTTTTGATGTGAACATATCCAGAGGTCTGCAATACACCTTGAAGTCACCATACAGCGCCTGATAAACAACAAGTTCTTCACCTGTCTCAGAATGCTGAGCTATAGTCACTATCTGATACAGCTTGCCCTTAAAATGTCTATAAATTTCCTGTGGAATAGGTCTTCTCAAGTGTATTACCTCCCCAATAAATAAACTAACCGTACCTTTCAAGTATAAACGTTATGGATTATTATTTCAAATCACTGTTATTTACACGCCGTAGAACTGATTATGATCATCTCCAGGCTGATACCCGCATCCAGCTTGCCGCTCTTTACTGCCTCGTCATTGGAAACACATAATTCCAGGGTATTTTTTAATTCCTCCATGCTATATCGCTGTGCCCAATTAATGTACTTGGAAGCAATAAATGGTGGCAGTTTGATCACAGAAGCAATTGTCTGCCTATCCTTGGAATTAGTGACCATCTCTTTTACCTGAAGCATGATATTAAACTGCCTGATAATGAGTGCCTGAATCTTTGGTGCAGGCTCTTTAAGTGCTAGCAGGTCATAGTACAGGTCAATGGCCTTTTTCTGATTTTTTTCTACTATGGCATCTGTCATATCAAATATACGACTGGTAAGCCAGTTTGCACAAACCGCGTCTACATCTTCTTTTGATATCTCATCTTTATCAATGCAGTAGCAGATCAGTTTTTCAACTTCGTTGACAATATTGGCCATATCAGTACCAACTCTGTCTATTAGATATGCAAGGGCCATAGGTGATATGTTTTTGCCTTCTTTTCTGACATTCATTGCCACCCATTTTTTCAAAGTCTCTTCATCCTGCTTGTCACAACTGATATCAAGGCCTTTGGCATGGACAGCTTTATACATATCCTTTCGCTTATCAACTTCTATTTCCACAAAAATAAAGCAGGTAGTCTCAGACTGATTTTTGATATACTCGGCAAGCTCTGGACAGCCACTTTTAAACAATCCACTGTTCTCAATGATTATGACTCTTCTTTCAGCAAAAAAAGGCATAGTCTCAGCCATGTCGATCACTTCCAGAGGATTGATGCCACTACCCTCATAGTGATGAAAATTCATCTTATCAGCTCCTGCCATCATTGCATTGGCAAGCTTATCCCTGTTCTGAAGCCTTAAATAAACTTCTTCGCCATATATAAGGTAACAGGGTTTAAAATTCCCTGTCTTTACGTCATCATTGATCTGTCGTTGCTTAACCGGATAGTCGGTTGTCTTATCTGCCATAATATGTTCCTTCTACGCATTAAGCAGTGACTACCTTAATAGCCACTGCTTAACTAAAATAATCTTAATTCAATTTTAAACTATCATAGAAAGATTTGCACGCAGGATATAATTTTTTGAATGCCTGATATCTGTTTTCATATTTTGCTGTAAGTTCTTTATCAGGTTCTTCGCTTCCTACTATCTCTACTATTGCCTTGCAGGCTTCTTCAACTGATGAATATACTCCGCATGCTACCATTGCAAGCATTGCACCGCCCATACTTGGGCCTTCCTCTGTCTTTGGAATATCAACAGTAACATTAAGGATATTTGCTACCATTTTTCTCCAGAGAGGGCTCTTAGCACCGCCGCCGCAAAGAGTTGTGCGATTGATCACTATTCCCTGCTTTCTTGCAACTTCAAGAGAATCACGAAGACCAAATACAACGCCTTCAAGCACTGCCTGTGTCATATCTTCTCTTGTTGTATCCATTGACATACCAATAAATGCTGCTCTTGCATCCGGGTTGTTATGTGGTGAACGCTCACCCATCAGATATGGCATATAGAAAACAGTGTTTTCACCAAGCTTTTCTATTCCCTTCTGCTCTGCAGCGTAGTCCTTGGTACGGATTATTTCATCCATCCACCATTTATTGCAGGAAGCTGCACTGAGCATACATCCCATAAGGTGATAACCTCCATCTGCATGGTCAAAAGAATGGAGTGCATTGTTGTCATCAACGCTGAATGTATCTGATGAAATAAAGATTGTTCCACTGGTTCCAAGGGAAATATTACATTTTCCATTTCCAACTGTTCCTGTACCAACAGCTGCTGCCGCATTGTCACCAGCGCCTGCTGCGATAACTGTTTCTTCTGAAAGTCCCAGCTCTGCAGCAATTTCAGGTTTTAATGTGCCAACCTTTTCATAACTTTCAAACAACTGTGGAAGCATATCTTCTGTGATTCCACAGATATCAAGCATTTCCTTAGACCACTTTCTATTCTTAACATCCAGGAGCAGCATTCCTGAAGCATCTGAAAGGTCAGTAGCAAATGTTCCTGAGAGCTTGTATGCGAGATAGTCCTTTGGAAGCATTATCTTTTTGATGCGAGCAAAGTTTTCTGGCTCGTTGTTTTTTACCCAGAGGATCTTAGGTGCTGTAAATCCTGCAAATGCAATGTTTGCAGTGTACTCAGAGAGTTTATCCTTGCCAATTTCTGTATTGAGATAATCTGTTTCTTTAGTTGTTCTTCCGTCGTTCCAAAGGATTGCAGGTCTTATAACCTGATCATTTTCATCAAGGATTACGAGGCCGTGCATCTGTCCGCCAAAGCTGATTCCTTTGATTTCTTCCTTAGGGAAGTCTTTTATAAGTTCTTTTAATCCTGCAATTGACTGTGTATACCAGTCTTCAGGCTTTTGTTCTGACCATCCTGAGTGTGGAAAATAGAGTTCATATTCCTTTGAAACAATATTCTTAATATTTCCTTTTTCATCTGTAAGCAGCAGCTTCACAGATGATGTTCCCAAATCAATACCAACAAATAACATACGTACTCCTCCAATAGGTTCCTTGTTTAATTCACACTGTGGGAGAGGACGGGCTGATGCATGTTGCATTCAGTCCTGTTCTCCGATTTTGTGTGAGTTTAAGATAATGATTAACTTTTTTTGTGTTAGGATTTGTTAGGCTTTCTTCGCTACGCTTGAAAGCCATCTTCTAGGTTATTATAATGCATGTTCGAGCTATTTTACTATTGAATTATTGCTATTTGGTTATTATATTTTGGTGAGATTTTTTTGTTCAATACATCTTTTGCATTATATTTACCTGTTGGTATTTGTTTTTTTGATTTTCCAATAGGTATTTCGGGACCTTTTTACCTGTTGCTTTTTGCATTTTTCTGTTTCTCAACAGGTTTTCGAGAGCCTTTTTACCTGTTGCTTTTTGCATTTTTCAATTTCTCAACAGGTTTTCGAGAGCTTTTTTACCTGTTGTTTTTTGCATTTTTCAATTTCTCAACAGGTTTTCGAGAGCCTTTTTTCCTGTTGTTTTTTGCATTTTTCAATTTCTCAACAGGTTTTCGAGAGCCTTTTTTCCTGTTGTTTTTTGCATTTTTCAATTTCTCAACAGGCTTACTTAGTGTTTTGGGTAATGAAAGTTTTACATGTAACCCGATTACTGTCAGATCTGTCTATGGTTATCGTTATGCAGCCTTGCAGGTCGGTTCGATATATCCTTGAACCAACAGATTCTAATCTATCTATAACTTCACTATGAGGATGTCCATAGTTGTTATTTAATCCGCAGCTGATGATGGCTATCTGCGGATCTACAAGATCCAGAAATTCCTGATCTGTAGTGTATCTGCTGCCGTGGTGAGCCACTTTCAGGAGGGTGACTTGTGCAGGAAGAGAATGAATATCAGATATATCTACATCTGAAGCTCTCGAAGCCGCAGACAATGACCGATCCTGGTCTGAACTGCTTTCTCTGTTATATTCAGTCAGTTCTTCCTGGCCTAAACTACTTTCTTTAATATATTCGGTCAGATTTTCCTGTCCTTGTCCTTCTACATCGCCTGTGAGGAGGGCTGTGAAGGATCTGTATTTTACATAGAGTATTGTGGAATAGGCATTAGGTTCGTCTGTATACATATCTCTTACCGGGCCAAGGCAGGAGATGGACAGGTCTTTATTTCCGGTCTTAATGGTATCTTCCCGGCTAATGTATGAGACCGGGATGTGGTACAGGGCTGCTGCCTGCTCAAGTTTTCTATAATTTTCCTTCTTGGCTTTGTCTGATATGTCAGGAAGGATCAGGTTGTCTATCCTGATCCCGTCATTGACTGTATCCTCCATAAGCTCCACCATTCCGCTCATGTGGTCTTCATCTTCATGGGTCAATATGACTGCATTTAAATGACCTATGCCTTCATAGGCAAGAAAAGGCTTTAACTGATATTTTCCAACTTCTTTTTTGCTGGTACTTCCTCCGTCAATAAGGTAAGCCTCCCTGCCTGATTCAATCACTATCCCATCTCCCTGACCCACATCAAGAAATGATATCTTAAGGCCATAGTTTGGTCTGTAAAAGATAATGATAAGCCCTGCAATAATGAGAGCGCTCCTGATCACGCAAAGCTGCGTTTCTTTGCAGTTTCTGTATTTCATTTTTATCATTTTATTATGTAAAGCAAAGAGTCTTTGTGTAATATGGACATCATGCAAAATGACATATGCTGCTATCAATAGCAGATATATCACCACCTGCCATAGCTCTGCGTGACCTACATATGCAGTTCCTCCCGGAAGTCTGCCTGTTCCTTTGCAGCTGTATTCGTAGAATTTCAAGATCAAATGTATGACAAATCCAGGCAGAAGCCCTGCAACTTCCCATATAAGTCCAAGTAAGATGCACAGGATCCCTGCGATCATCAGTACCGGCATCAGAGGTAATACTATTATATTCAAGGCTGACGCATATATAGGAACTGAGTAATAGTAATCCATATAAACGGGAAGAGTCACAAGCAATATAGCTACAGAGCCTGTCAAAGATCTTATTACTATCCTCATTAACCTTACAGTCCAGGTCACCGCTGCATTTTTCTCAATAATATACACATGATCAAATACTGTTACCACATCGCTCTGTAAAGCAGGAAGCACACAACCTAAGGCACAGACTGCTCCAAAAGACATAAGGAATCCGCTGTGATGAAGGTATAGAGGATTATCCAGCGCAAGGAGTACTCCGGGAACAGCCATGGCAGTCAACATGTCATAGGTTCGGTTTATCATATGGGAAAAAATGTTTATGGAAAACATCACTATTGCTCTATAAGCAGACGGACTCATGCCACACATCACACCGTATGACCACATGATAAACACTGATATAACAAAAGCTGCACTCTTATGAACACCTAATTTCCTCAACAGTTTGTAGATTCCCATACCGATAATTGATATATGGAGTCCGCTTACTGCAAGTATATGTATGATTCCACTCTTTTTATATAGCTGATTTGTTTCATCATCCATAAAAGCCTTATCTCCAAGCAGTACCGCTTTCATGATGGCAGCATCTCTGTATTCAAGGCAGTTATCTAATACCTTTTCCAATCTGCACCTGAGTTTCCACAAAGACTCTCTATATAGATCTGCTTTTCCACCACTGGCTGTGATATGGGCCTTTTGTATACGATATGAAATTTTCAATATACGATAATATTCTAAGCTGTCAAACTCTCCGGGATTGGTGGCATTTGAGAATGGCCAGTATGTGCCTTCCACCTCTACATAAGAACCGATGGAGGATATCTTTTTTGCCAGAATATCCTCAGTCGTATCAAGATAACACTGAACCTTCAGTTCCTTATCTTCAACAGATTGCAGATACAGTATCTGACTGATCTGCCCTCTGCTATTTAACTTATATTCCTTTTGATATATTTTCCCTGTGAAACTAATTTTAGAACCGCCAGGGTCTGCAACTGCAGTTTCCGGCGGAAAGATCAGTAAGAAAAAATAGACAGCCACCACAAATAAAATGGATATATTTAATAGTGGGCGTTTCATATTACTCCAATTTGATCATCTAAATCATAAAAAATCACTCTACTGCACAATATCGAGATTGCGCTCAAACATCGTGCTAAGATTCATGTTCTCCATAAATGTTACATTGGTTTCTCCATTTATGGATATCTGAACCTTGTTTACTTCAGTTATATTGACCAGAGTGTTAACCAGTGAATATATGGCAACTTCTGATGTGACATTATTGGGCTGTGTGAGGAAACTAGTGTCAAAATCCACATAGCACACACCGTCCCTTACAGTTATGCTGTTTAATTTGGCATCCGGATTGAGGGTTGCAAAAGCTATGTCTGTATTTGGTCCCTTAAGCAGCTGTTCAACAGCAAGTCTCTCCATAGAGATATTACTGTTATAAACCACTTCTCTATAAACCGGCTGCAGGGCTGTTCCATCTTCATTGGCAAAATAAAGCATCAGCTCAACTTTTTCATAAGTATTGATCTCGTTACCGGCATTATAAATAAAGGTATCCGCTGTCATGGTACCTATTACATTACCTTTTGAATCAGACAGCGGCAGACCATCTACCAAAAATGCTACACTTGTGACTTCATCAAGCTGAGTAAAAGTTCTGACCAACGATGCCCTTACCAGGATTTCTTTTGTAGTACTGAGATTGTTGTATCTTTTTTCAAAATTAAGGGTAAGAAGTCCTTCATTTATCGTATAGCTAATGAGACTTACTTCTCCGGAAATAGGGGCTTCATATTCAAGCTTGGAGGGAATTGTCTCCAACTGTGTCAGAAGCTCATTGATCACAGCATCTGTATCAGTGATATCGCTCTGGATCTCGTAATCCTGTGAAACAATCCCTGTCTCTGCCTTATTGACATAGTAGACCTGCTTGATCTTAGGATTATCAGCGTTGCCATCATTACTGCATGAAGAGATGCTGCCCATTACAAGTATAGCAACAAGGAACAATATTAAGTTTTTCATCTTTGCTACACTTTTCATGCTCAGTCTCCGATCATTTAGCTATTGCATAATTCATGTCTGGTCATTTCTTAGCCTGATTATCATTTACAACATAAGTTAAAGGAATTCTGACTATAAAGGTCGTTCCCTTATCAAGTTCACTTTCAACATTGATAGAACCACGATGCATAAGTATTGCACTTCTGGCAATGGCAAGTCCAAGACCTGTACCTCCGATCTCTCTGGAGCGTGATTTATCAACTCTGTAAAATCTCTCGTAAATATGTTCAATGGATTCCTGAGGTATGCCCATTCCGGAATCACTTACTGTTACTGTAAAGAACTGGTGATCAGCATCCAATATTACCTTGACCCATCCACCATCCTTATTATATTTGATGGCGTTTTCCACAAGATTCATGATAACAAGGGATAACTTTACTTCATCCACTTCAGCAGTGATCTGACGTCTACTTTCGAGGGTGAGATCAATATTTTGCTTTCTTGCTATTGGTCTGAGTCTCTTCATGATAACTTCTGTCATCTGCTCAATATCAACTGAAGTTATGTTCAGGTCTGTAGATTTCTTATCCATCTTGACCAGAGCCAGCAAGTCATTGATTATCTTATCTTCTCTATCGATTTCCTGATCGATATCAACCATGAATTCTCTATAGACCTCATTTGGTATATTTTCCTCTGCCAAAAGAGATCCAGCCAAAACCTTCATTGATGTTATAGGAGTCTTTAACTCATGTGATACGTTAGAAACAAACTCATTTCTTGAATCATCCAGAGTCTTCATCCTTGCCTGCAACTGGTTAAATGCATCTACAATATGCTCTGTCTCTGTATAATGCGAGGCCTGGATAGGTTTGTCTGAATAGCCTGACTTCATATCATTGATTGCCTTCGTTATCTTTTCAAAAGGCACCATGAGCCGATTTGAAGCCCATATAGCAAAAACAAATATCACAATGATCAATATGATCTCGATAGTAAGAGCTCTTCTGGACAATATACTAAGCGTATTGCCTATGTAGTCTGTGGATACACTTATAAGAAGAACGCCTTTAACTACATCTACAGTACTGGTATTGTTCAGGACATCTCCATCCTCAAGACTCTGCGTCTGAGTAATAGGTGTAGTCATCTCGATATATCCATTCTGGCTATCATATTTGGACGTAGCACCTGCCGTTCCTGATTTCAGACAGCTGACAACTTCTTCTGAAATAATAGTCTTACCTGCACTGATATTGTAAGTATCCTTTACTATCTGCAGATTGTCGTTAATGACCATTACACGCCCGTCATACAGATTGGCCAATAATTCAAGCTCAGCATTAATAACCTCTGATGAGGTATCTGATAAATAATTATACGTAATAAGGTGATTTGCCAGAATCTTCATCTGTGTTGAGACTTCACTTGTTCTGACATCGATTGCACGATTTTCATAGTTTTCAAGGATATTAACCCTCATTACTTCACAGGATATTATTCCTGCAAAAAAGACAACTATGAAAATACGCGCTCTTAGACTTTTGATAAAATCGATAATTTTATGTCGTCCCGTAATTTCAAATACACTACGACTACTTACACTCATAACATACTACCTGATCTATACCTGAAAATAATAACCAGAACCCCATTTTGTCTTAACAAATCTTGGTTCACTTGGATTGCTTTCAAGCTTCTCTCTAAGCCTTCTGACATGAACATCTACAGTTCTCTCATCTCCAGGATACTCATCGCCCCAGATCGTCTTAAGCAATTCTTCTCTGCCATAAATCTTGCCAGGTGTAGATACCAGGAGTTCAAGTACTTCATACTCTCTACTGGTAAGATTGATCTCTTTATCTTTAACGTACACTCTTCTATATTCAGAATTTAATTGAAGATCACCATATTTGATCACTGAAGGACTTGAATCTGACTTGCTTGTCCTACGCATGATCGCTTTGATACGTGCCTTTACCTCCAATATATTGAAAGGTTTAGTGATATAATCATCAGCTCCATATTCAAGACCCAGGATCTTGTCCATATCATCGCCTTTTGCAGTCAGCATGATGATAGGAACATTTGAAAAATCTCTGATCTGCTGGCATACTTCAAAACCTGTAAGTTTTGGAAGCATCACATCTAATAGAATAATGTCATAGCTATTCTTTTTAGCAAGTTCTACTGCCTCTTCTCCATCATATGCAGTATCAACTTCCAGATCATCCTGTTCCAAACTGAACTTCAGACCTTTTACGATAATTTTTTCATCATCAACAACCAATGCTCTTCTGGCCATTTCTTTTCCTCATTCTTGCCCGGCAAGAAAACTTAAACTGTAATCAAATCTTTTATCTGGGAAAAAAGTTTGTCTTTTATCCCTTTAACTTTCATAATATCCTCAATAGTTTTAAAGGAGCCTTCCTCTTGTCTGTAACTGATTATGCGCTGTGCATAGCCTTCTCCGATTCCGGGAAGTTCACATAATTCCTCGCTGGTAGCTGTATTGATATCCAGAAGTCCACTCTTTTTATGATCCTGAGATAGAACGCCATCTACAGGCGAAATATCCTGAGACATAGTCTCGATACCTGTTGCAGAAGCCCCAAGAGACTCGGTCTCTCTTTTATAGGGAATACGTATCTTTAATCCGTCGGAAACCTCTGCTGCCTGATTAACATACTCAGTATCAGCCTCCGGATCAAATCCGCCAGCTGCATTTACTGCATCGATCACGCGAGAACCGGCCTGCAGCTCGTAAACACCTTCATTTACAACTGCTCCGCATACATGAACGTATACGTTATTGGATGCATTATCATTGGCATCGCTCTCCGCAGAACTACCATTATCAGCAGATTCAACTGTCGTACTATCGTCATTACCGGATAAAGGAGCATTGTCAATCGACATGTCCTTAGACTCAGCTGTGGCGTCTACCGGAGTAAGAACTATTTCTTCGCCTTTTTTAGTGCATCCCACAAGCATTGCAGCCACAAGAAATGTAGCCATTATCAGCTTTATGCTATGTGATATTACGAATATTCTTTTATATTTTTGCATAGATTCCTCCTAAGAGGATCCCGCCATGCTTTTTTATTTTATACGATTTAAAAATATATAGCAAGTTATTTGTAATATTTCTGTAACATTTATTGTCCTAATACTACTTAATCGGCATTTTCACTGTCAGGTGTGATGCTCACTGCCTCCGGATCAGGTAATGCTTCCTCTGTGTACTGTTCCCCATGTACCTGCTTCATGATCTGCTCGGAAACAGCCTGTAATGTGGCATTGGCATCTTCGCCCTCCCAGATCTTGGTAAATGCAATCTCCATCTGAACCCAGTAATCACTCATTACCATCATCTTAGGAAGTGGGACTGATGAATCATATACTTCAAGAAATGTATTAAGGGATTCATTTTCATGAACTACATTATTTCTTGCTGCCACTTTACCTGACTTGGAGTACAGCTCATCTGTGTAATCATTGCAAAGATATTTTGCAAACATATTGGCCTCTGTCTGATGCTCTGAATAACCATTGATCACAAGGCAGTTAGTAACTGACATTGTTCTTGAATTGTATTCATCTGTAAGACTAGGCATCTTGTATGCTCCAAATTCATATGGAGTCTCGCCTGCTTCCTGAGCTGCTTCTATTCTGGCAATAGCATCTGTAGTAGCAACAGTAAATACGATCTTACCATTTATAAAATCATCCATGACACTGTCATATGTAATGTTTTCAGAATCTATAGCAAAGAACTGATTAAGCTGCTGATAGATGTTCATACATCTGATAGCATCTGAATTGTAAATATCGATCTGTGAAGGATCATCACCAGCCGCTCCACCGATATTGATATATCCGCCTACAAAGAAATAGTTGTAGAAAATATCATTAACATCCCATTTAAATACGGCCTCTACTGCTTCCGGAGCATTATAGCTGTCAGCAAAGCTCAGTATATCTGAAAGCTTGTTTGGAAGCATCTCTCGTAGCTGAGCATCTATCTGTGCCTGAGTTATTGTGTCTTCTTCCTCAGTAGAGCTTCCTTCTGTAGAAGCATCTGAAGCAGCTTCAGCGCTGTCATCAGACGGCTCCTGAGCATCTGCCTCCGCCTGAGCCTGCTCACCTGCAGCAGCGTCCAACTCAGCCTGTATCCTTGCTCTGGCCTCATCTTCAAGATATGTCTTGTTATACAAAAGAGTACTTGTCTCAAAGTAAAATGGATAGGCAATAACTTTTCCATCATAAGTAACTGCATTGATAGCAGCTGTTGGATAATCTTCATCATTGATAAGGATGTTTCCATTATCAATCTCGCTGGCAAGTCCTGCCAGATAAGCCTTTTCCAAAGAATCATTAGTAACAACAAAAATATCAGGATATGCGTTTTCTTCAATAGAAGCCTGATTGATAGTCTCAAGATATTCAAGTCCGGATACAAGAGTAGGCTCTATCCTGACTTTTTTGCTGCTCTCATTATATGCAACTGCCTTACTGTTTATATAATCGGAAAGTGCACTGTCTGTGTACCATATACGTACTGTAGTCTTGGAGCTGTCAAAAATAGAATCTTTTCCAAGACTGCTCTGTCCTGAAAAAGCATAATACAAGCATGAACCCACAAGACATGCCATAAGTGCCACTGAAATCAATCTAATTCTTACCTTCATTAAATACTCCCTTAAAACCCTACAAAAAATGGTGGTCTGTCACAATTGACGTGACGACCACCCATTATTCTAACACATACATTTGAATTATTGAACTACTGTTAATCCGAAGATCAGCCAAGCACTTTATCAAGTATCGCTATCATTTCATCCACGTTTTCTTTTGAGATAACAAGAGATGGAACAAACCTTATGATGTTGGCACCGGCGTTGATCAGGATCAGTCCATTTTCAAGAGCCTTGTTAATATACTCTCCTACAGGCTTGTTAAATACAAGTCCCTGCATGAGTCCGCTTCCACGTCTTGTTTCGATAAAATCATATTTATCCACAAGCTCATCCAGCTTTTCTTCAAGATATGGTGCAACACTGTTTACATTCTCAAGGATATGCTGTTTTCCATAAAGATCCAGAACCTTACTGATAGCAGCGCAAGCAAGTGGATTGCCTCCATAGGTTGTGCCATGATCACCTGCAACAAGTGAATTCTGACCTACCTTCTCAGTCATCATAAATGCACCAACAGGCACTCCGCATCCAAGTGCTTTGGCAGTAGTCATGATATCAGGCTTTACGCCATATTTCTGCCATGCATACATGTAGCCGGTTCTGCCCATTCCGCACTGGATCTCATCCAATATGAGCAGGATATCCTTTTCATCACAGATGGCTCTGATTCCCTCAAGGAATTCTTTTGTAGCAGGGTAAATACCGCCTTCTCCCTGTACTGTTTCAAGAATGATGGCACAGGTCTTGTCATTTACAAGGGCCTTGACGCTGCCCAGATCATTCATATCAGCAAATTTAATATTACCTATCATAGGTTCAAAAGGCTCACGGTACTTTGGATTACCTGTAACAGAGAGTGCACCAAAGGTTCTGCCGTGGAAGGAATGATTCATGGCAATTATCTCATGATCATTTTTGCCATCCTTTAAAAATGCATATTTTCTGGCAGCTTTGAGAGCTCCTTCAACTGCTTCTGCTCCTGAATTGGTAAAAAAGACTCTGTCCATGCCTGAGACTTTCTTAAGCTTTTTAGCAGCTTCAATTGCAGGTACATTGTAATAATAGTTGGATGTATGGATAACCTTGTCAATCTGTGCCTTTAAGGCATCATTGTATTCTTTATTGTTATATCCAAGAGCAAATACTGCGATACCTGACACAAAATCAAGGTATTTTTTGCCATTTATATCATACAGATATACTCCATCACCTTTATCAAGAACTACCTGATAGCGGTTATATGTATGGAGCAGATCCTTTTCAGCTTCATCTATATATTCTTTCATCAAGTCTGACATATTTTCTCTCCTTGTTGCTTTTGATCTGTAACGCCCGATACAGCTTCTGTTGTCAACAGCTTAGTGCTGGCTGCTGACTGAATTGTCACTATCGTTCTCATCACTGTCATCAATAAAAACTGTTCCAACACCTTTATTAGTAAATATCTCAAGCAGGAGGCAATGAGGAATACGTCCATCAAGAATATGGACACTCTTTACGCCTTCTCTTACAGCAGATGTGCAGTTTCCAAGCTTTGGCAACATTCCGCCGCCAACTGTACCTGATTTAATGAGTTCGTCAGCCTCTGAGCATGTGATCCTTGATATAAAAGAGCTCTTATCATTGATATCTCTATACAGACCTTCAATATCAGTAAGGAATACAAGCTTATCAGCGTGGACAGCCTTGGCTATTGCGCAGGCAGCATCATCAGCATTGATGTTAAAGGTATCAAAATTGTCATCAAGTCCTGTTGGTGCGATTATTGGCAGGTAGTCCTCTTCAAGAAGGTCATAAAGGATCTTTGGGTCCACCTTATCAACATCACCTACGTATCCGATGTCCTTACCATCTGAGTATTTCTTCTGAACATGCAAAAGACCGCTATCCTTGCCACTTATACCAATGGCCTTTACTCCCAATTCCTGTACCATAGTAACAAGCTGCTTATTTACTCTGCTAAGGACCATCTCAGCTATCTCCATGGTCTCGCTGTCAGTAACTCTGAGTCCGTTGACAAATTCTGCCTGTTTACCCACTTTTGAAACCCAATTGCTGATAGCTTTTCCACCACCGTGAACGATGATAGGTTTAAAACCAACCAGTTTTAATAAAGTAACGTCTTTAATGACATTTCTCTGAAGTTCTTCGTTGCTCATGGCACTTCCGCCATATTTGACAACGATGATCTTGCGATTGAATTTCTGAATATAAGGAAGCGCCTCAACCAGCACCTCTGCTTTTTTTAATACTTCCTGCATAGAATCGTCCATTTTTAATTGCTCCTTTTTATCATGATCTGTAATCAGCGTTTATTTTTACATAATCATAAGTGAGGTCACATCCCCAGGCTGTTGCTTCTTCAGTACCGGCCTGCATGTCAACAAAGGCTGTAACTTCTTTTTCAGACAGTATCTTAGTTGCTGCTTCTTCATCAAAATCTATTGGAGTGCCTTCTTTATATACATTCACACTGCCGGCCTTGCTCTCAAGGCTAAGTATTACTTTGTCCGGATCAAAATCAACTCCGCTATAGCCCAGAGCACACAGTATTCTTCCAAAATTGGCATCATGTCCAAATATTGCTGCTTTGGTCAGACTTGAGCAGATAACAGATTTTGCAAGGATCCTTGCATTCTGCTTGGTATCTGCATTTATAACATGGCATTCAAAAAGTGCTGTTGCACCTTCGCCATCTGCAGCATGTTTTTTGGCCATCTCTGTGCAAAGAGTATTTAATGCTTCATAGAAGGAATCGTAATCTGCTCCCTCTGCTGTGATTTCAGGATTTTCTGCCATTCCGTTGGCAAGGATCATCAGTGAATCATTGGTAGACATGTCTCCATCTACAGAGATCATGTTGTAAGTATCAACAACTACTGAGCTAAGTGCTTTCTGAAGCATGTCATGAGAGATGGCAACATCAGTAGTCACAAAACACAGCATTGTGCACATATTTGGATGTATCATGCCAGAACCCTTGGCCATGGCGCCTATGTGGCAGGTCTTCCCGCCAACTTCAAACTCCAGAGCTATCTCTTTTGAATAGGTATCTGTAGTCATGATTGCCTTTGCAGCCTCAGTTCCTGCTTCTTTAGTATCAGCAATGATGCCTGCAAGAGCTTCAACACCCTTTTGTACTCTATCCATAGGCATCTGCATACCTATAACACCAGTAGAGGCGATAAGTACTGTATCATATGGGATGCCCAGTTCTTTACCGGCTACTTCTGCAGTCTTTCTGCATATATCTTCGCCCTGCTTACCAGTGCAGGCATTGGCAATGCCAGAATTAACAACTACCGCCTGAGCTACACCTTTTTCTCTTGTGATCACTTTATCCCACATTACAGGTGCAGCTTTTACCACATTACTTGTAAATACACCTGCTGTTGAACATGGCACCTGACTATATATCATAGCCATGTCATTTCTGTTTTTATATTTAATCTCTGCGCCGTAGCCTGCTGCCTTGAAACCTTTAGCAGTTGTGACTCCGCCTTCAATAATTTTCATATATGGCCTCCTGGGTTCACATTCTTACTATTATTTTTTCTTCTTGTGCCTGCCTGATCATTTGTTAAAAACTGTCAAGTTATCCGGATTCAACGGATGATCGTAATAATTCATATCATCTCTGAGGGTCCAGCCCATTTTTTTCCAAAAAGCATTACCAACCTGATTGGTAACAAAAGCGTTAAGACAAACTTTATTTATATGTTCCTTTTTTAACTGTTCTTCACAGAAAGTAACCATCTTCTTGCCTATGCCATGTCTTCTGTACTCTTCACTAACACATACATGGTAGAGACATGCTCGTCTTCCATCGTGTCCGCACAATATAGCCCCTACTATCTTGTCGTCCATCACTGCTACAGCACAGGTTGTTGGATTACGCCTGATAAACATCTCTATTCCTTCTCTGGAATCATCCAGACTGCGGATGCCAAAGCCTTTGATAGACATCCAGAGTGCATAGACCTGGTCGTAATCTTCAATTGTCATTGTTCTAACCAAAATATATTCCTCCTAAATCCTGCCATGGAATATCCTCAAGGGAAGCATGGTGCAAAAAGCAATCCCTCTTCTTCAGGGAGACCAAACATGATATTCATATTCTGAACTGCTTGTCCTGCAGCACCCTTTACCAGATTATCAAGGGCACCCATCATGATGATCCTGCCTGTTCTCTCGTCGATCTTAAAGCCGATGTCTACAAAGTTACTGTTTTCTACCCATCTTGTTTCAGGATAAACATCTTTATCTAAAAGTCTTATGAATTTCTCTTTTGCATAATACTTCTCGTATGCAGCCCTTACTTCTTCGTAGGTTGGAAGCTTTCCATCCTTTTTTACAAGTGTTGCATATTCAGTTGCAAGAATGCCTCTGTTCATTGGTGCAAGATGTGGTGTGAAGTTGATCTTGATCTCCTGTCCTGCTGCATATCCCAGCTGCTCTTCGATCTCAGGAGTATGTCTGTGAGTTGCAACTCCATATGGCTTGGCGCTTTCATTTACTTCACAGTACAGATTAGCTACCTTGGCTCCTCTACCGGCACCGGATACACCACTAAGTGCATCTACGATAAGTGTGTTTGGATCTATAAGTCCTTCTTTTACAAGAGGATAAGCAGTTAGTATAGATGTTGTTGTATAGCATCCCGGGTTAGCAAGGATCCTTGTGTTCTTGATCTTATCTCTGTTGATCTCACACAATCCATAAACTGCTTCTTCTATATATTGAGGTGCCTTATGCTCGATCTTGTACCACTGCTCATATACTTTGACATCCTTAAGTCTAAAGTCAGCACTCAGATCGATGATCTTAACCTTGGATAAAACTTCTTCATTTACAAGGCTGGCACATAGTCCCTGTGGTGTTGCTGTAAAAATAACATCAACTGCCTTGGACAGCTCATCCATGTTGTCATCCATGCATTTAGCATCTACAAGCTTGAACATGTTGCCGTATATGTCACTATATTTCTGATCAATAAAGCTTCTTGATCCGTACCATACTATTTCAGCATCCTTATGTCCCATAAGGAGTCTTACAATTTCTGCTCCAGCATATCCTGTAGCACCGATGATTCCTACCTTTATCATTTTCTATGCCTTTCTTATATGTAAAGTTTTTTTATGTGCGCTGCTTTTTAAAGATCGTTTGTTACTGTTCAAAGGTAGCAGGAAGCGCTACGCCGCTGACTGCGTAAGAAAATGATTCAGGGGTGAGCGCATTCCTCGCCGAAGGCGATTTGGAATGAATGCGCGAATTTGTTACTGGAGCGAGCTGTTAGCGAGTGAACAGTAACAAGTTAATAAAGTATGTGGGAATAGGAAGGAGTCGAGAGCGTCTCCTTCCTATATGTTATTATATATGTGAAAAAAGGAAATCGACTGATGAGAAAATGGATCGCTGGAATTATTGCTTTTTTACTGGTTGTTATATGCCTTGTATGCATTATAAATTATAAGACTGTAGGTTGGTTGTGGGATAACTGGACTGCTCCAACTATTGATTTTGATGAAAATAGCGAAGATGTATGGGATGGAGGTACTTCTATTGTAGGGCTGACTTATGCGGAAGCTTCAAGTGAAGGCAGTGAGTATCTCAATCTCTATATACCTGATGGAATAGAGAATCCGCAGCTGATCGTGCTGGTGCATGGCGGCGGATTTGTGACTAATGATAATATGTCCAGACAGGCAAGGCTTATGATCAACTATTTTAGAGACAATGGTTATGCTGTGGCCTCTGTCAATTACAGACTTGCCCAGGAAGCTCTATATCCTGCAGCTATTGAGGATGTTAAGGCTGCTGTAAGATTTTTACGTGCACATGCAGATGAATATGGATATGATGCAGAGGATATCGCCATTTGGGGCGAGAGTGCAGGTGGATATCTTGCTATGATGGCAGCTTTTACTGATGATACTGAGTTTAATGATCTTGAATATGTAGGGCAGGATGAGCTTGGTGATGTGTCAGCAAGAGTCAGCACCCTCATTGATTTCTATGGTGTTGCAGATATGTCTCGTGTTAATGAAGACTGGAAAGTGCTGGGACTTCCACACATTGTCTATACTATCGCCAATAGTTGGGCAATGGGATATATGAAGGAAACAGGAGCTGATTCTATAGAAGAGGCGTGGATTGGCAGTTCAATAGAGGATATGACCAGTGAAGAAAAGGATTCTATCAACCCACTTTTTTATCTGGAAAAAAATATTGAGCTGAACAAGGATCTGGACATCTGGATAACACATGGAACAGCTGATATTACAGTGCCGATCCTTCAGTCTGAGCGTGTGTATGATGAGGCTGTGGCTCTTGGAATAGAAAATGTGCATCTGGAGCTGATCGATGGCGGCGGCCATGCTGATGATAGGTGCTACAGTGATGAGCAGTTGGAGATGATAAGTGAGTTTATTAAGGAGTAAAAGAAATTATGGGTAAAAAGCAGGCTGTAAATCCATATTTGCCAGGATACGAGTATATTCCTGATGCAGAACCGCATATTGTTGGGGACAGGGTGTATATATATGGTTCTCACGATAAGTTTAATGGACTTAATTTTTGTTTAGGAGATTATATTTGTTATTCTGCTCCGGTTGATGATCTTGGTAACTGGCGCTATGAGGGGACTATTTTCAGAAAAGAGCAGGATCCTGCGGCAAAGCCGGGAAGAGTGCTTAATGGTATGGCTGCACCCGATATGGTGCAGGGACCTGATGGAAGGTTCTATCTGTACTATTTTATAGGTGGAACGGGAATGATTTCTGTGGCAGTGTGCGATGAGCCTGCCGGCAGTTATGAATTCTATGGCTACGTGCATTATGCTGATGAAGTGCCTATCGGCAAAAAGGGTGAACCGTTCATGTTTGATCCGGGGGTATTTATGGATGATGATGGCAGGCTGTATCTCTATGTGGGATTTGGCTTAAAGAGTAATCCTATAATCCTTGGAGGGCACAAGCCGACACTGGTTGGACCTATGTGTTATGAACTTGATCCTGCGGATATGTTGACAGTTGTACACGGTCCAAGGCATATAGGCGTTGCCGGAGAGATGAATTCAACAGGCAGCGGCTATGAGGGGCATGAGTTCCTTGAAGCCAGTTCCATGCGCAAGTTTGATGGAAAATACTATTATATCTACAGCTCTCTCCAGAGTCATGAGTTGTGCTATGCATACAGTGATCACCCTGATAAGGATTTTAAGTTTGGTGGAGTGCTTGTAAGTAATGGGGATATCGGGCTTGAAAGTCAGGGTTCTAGTGGAAAAGCCGAGAATGAAGACGCAGTGCGCCATGCTAAAAATGATACGGGAAATACTCATGGCAGTCTTATAGAGATTGGGGGCAGGCATTACATTTTTTATCATAGACAGACTAATCGTAAGCAGTCCTCAAGACAGGCCTGCGCTGAAGAAATCCGTTTTGAAAATGGCAGATTCTATCAGGCGGAGATGACTTCCTGTGGACTTAATGTTGGACCGCTTAGTGGAAAGGGTGTGTATCCGGCGAATATCTGTTGTAATCTCTATGGCAGGAATGGTACGAGATTCTTGTCCATGATCAAGAGACCGGCTTTGGGAGTACCATACCTGACCCAGACTGGTCCTGACTATGATCCGATCGAGCCTGAAGATAAGAGAAATCAGGCTTGTAGTGATGGTGCTAAGCCTCCGGTCCAGTATGTTGCAAATGTCTGTGACGGTGCAGTTGTTGGCTATAAGTATTTTGATCTGAAGGATTCTGGAGCTATAGCATTCAAGCTCAGAGGACAGGCCCAGGGCATACTTAGAGTCTGCGCTGCAGAGGATGGAAGTCATGAACTTGGTGCTGTTGAGATAGGTGTAAATAGCAGGAAACTGCAGGTTTTTGAGACATTTTTGTCGAAAGACAGCATTCCTGAGGCTTATGAAAGTATTGACGGAAGTTTAGAGAGAGGACTTCCGCTGTTTTTGAGATATGAAGGAAAGGGAAGTTTTGATCTTGTTTCCTTTAAGCTAAAATGACCCTAGGGGACGAAACTGATACGTCCCCGGGGACTCACCCAGAGACTCATAATTCATTCCAGTCGATTGAGCCAAGGTCTAAGACTTTGCATTCTTTGGCATATACTCTTATACATTCATAGATCAGTTTCCAGGCATTGTTTTTGCCAAGCTGTTTTTCTGCCATTTCATATAAATCCTGAAAATCATTTCTATCCCAATCGGTTATAGATTTTTCTTCATCATAATCAGTTGTGTGGTTGTAGCCAACTGCATTGTATTTTACTTTTGAATTTGAAATATTGTTCTGAGTCTTTTTTGAAGCATTGAAACCTACGATCTGAGCCATGGTGCATTCCTCCTGTTAATACAATTGTCGGTCTTTGGCCTTCCATGGTTATGAACCGCCGGTGCTAGATGATCTGCCTTGATCATGAAATTCATGTTTTTTCTTATAGCTTATATCGGCACTTTTTTTCAAAAAAATATTAAAAGATAGAAAAATTTTGAAGATTTTATTTTATCTATTTCGTTATATTAATTGATGACAGGAATAAATAATCAAAAAGTTGTTAACAACAAGTAAAAATCGTGTCACCATAGATGTTGAAAAAAGTGTAAAAGGGGGTGTGGAGAATCGATTCTAAAGAAAAGTTAATAGAGCTGATGCATGATCACAAGAATCTTGTATTCTCCGTATGCCTTAAGATGACTGGAGATTATTTTACCGCGGAAGATATAACACAGGAGACTTTTATCACTGCTTATCAGCATCTATCAGATATTGAAAAAGGAAAAGAAAAAGCATGGCTGTGCCGCGTGGCAAGTAATAAATGCATTGATTACCTAAGAGCTGCAGATAGGCGCATGGTTGCAACTGCAGATGATGAGATGCCGGAGGGTAAGGCTCCCGGCAGAGATGGCCCGCTTGATATGTATGTGGCTAAGTCGCTCCTAAAGGACTTTGCTGATAGCTGCGATGAACTCAAGGAACCATACAAGACAGTAGCACATCTACGATTTGAAGAGGGAATGTCTGCAAAAGAGATTGCATTGAAAATGGGCATACCGCTAAAGACAATCCAGACGCATATTTATAGAGCCAGAGAGATGCTGAGGAAAAAAATCAGAAAGGAGGATCTGATGGCATGAGTGAAAAAAGACCGTATCTGAATGATGAAGAGCTTGCAAAACTTATAAACAGTGCAGAAGAAGATGGCGTCGAAGCTCCGGCTTCATTGGAAAAAATGGTTCTTGGCAGAATTGAAAATGCTGAACAAAATAAAAAGATTGCTTATAGAAGGTACTGTTTTAAAGTTGGAATTGGATTGGCCTGTGCAGTAGCTATGCTGTTTGTAGCTCCTTCTGATGACAATGCAATAATAGTGCAGAATCAAATAGCTGTAGACAAGCAAGATTATATAGCGCAGAATTCTCAGACCAGAGAAGAAGTTATTTCACAGTTTCAAGGAGTCAGATCAAGAGATGAAGTACTTGGCAGAAAGTCAATAGCAGAGCAGTTTAGCGACTATATATTTAGATAAGAATTGGAGGAAATATCATGATACCGAGAAAGAAGAATAGTTTTGCAACTTTTGTTTGCTCATTTATGCCTGGTGCGGCAGAGATGTATATGGGATTTATGAAAAATGGATTAAGTATAATGTTGATTTTCTTATTATGTTTTATGGCATTGGTTTTAGGTTTTGGAGATATTTTTGGGGCATTTGCGACAATAGCCTGGTTTTTCGGCTTTTTCCATGCCAGAAATTATGCAAGTCTAAGTGATGAAGAATTAGGAAGGCTTGGAGATGTACTTGTGTGGGATGAATTAATGGGTGGCACCAGTACAAAATATAACAGTAAGGCTGTTAGAAAGTGGGTCGCTGCGTCATTTATAGTAGTCGGAGTATGTATGTTGTGGAGTAATATCTCTGAATTGGTATATCGACTGATACCAGATGCATATTGGGATATGATCTCACCTATGGTAGAAAAGGTCCCACAGCTTGTCATAGCTGTACTTCTGATCGTAGTTGGTATTAAGCTGATACAGGGTAAAAAGAAAGAGCTTGAACTTAATACTGATTTTCCGGTTATAACATGTAAGGAGGAAACTGAGGATGCTAAGAACGCATAGAGAAATGACCCCAAGGGACGGGGTCATTTTATCAGTAGCGTTGCAAGGAATAGAAGGGTGACAATTATCATTCCGGCAACCATATATTTTGTTCTTGTTGGGTTTATTGCATCCGGCTTGGCCAGTCTGTTGCTGTCTGCAATGAAACATGGGTAATTACAAGGCCTTGCTGCAGGAACATAATTATCATAGATAGCCTTTCCATACCAGGTAGTTCCAGCATTTTGCGCGATGAAATTCTTGGCATAGGTGGCATTATTGTAATCCTGTAATTGCAATGCAGTGATGTACAAATAGTATTGTCTTGTAACTTCCTCTAATGGGCATCCTGTTGGATATTGCAGTAAAGAAAAGGCTTGAGCGAAATCGTTATTTTTGCAGCAGTAAGCATATTTTCTGGCTGTCTGCATTCTGTGGTAAATCTTTTTTGGCCAAAATCTATGTGAAATCTTGGAATAGAGAATATCAGCTTCGTTGGCGCAACTGATGATCGTATCATAGTCCATGTAATATAGTGCCAAAAGTTGTTTGAGATGCTCTGCCATTAACATTTCGTTGGCGGTAGTGCAGGATTGTTGCATTAACGTCAGGCACTGTGAGGCTTTTTCTATTTCTCCTGATCTAAAGAGTCCAAGACCGATCATGTAATGAATATTACTCCATAGGAGTTCGCGGCTAAGAGTTTTATTGCTCAGCATCAATTTCACGAAATAAAGATATCTTGAAAGGCCTCTGTCTGGATAACATTCGTTGAAAATATAGCGATTGATCTCGGTTCGAAGATTTTTTTTCTGTGCGAAATAAAGATAAAAAACGATAAGGACAAATACCATGATGATCAGTCTGATATTTTCATTTTTTGGAATGAATTTTATCGTAAGGAATAAATAGAATGTAAAGGAAAAAACAACTATATAGAAAAGGTTTCTAAGATTGCGAAATCTTTTTCCAGAGGTTTCCACATAGTTTTTTTCACTCTGATAATCATATAAATTGATGATCTGTTGTAATTTATTGAATTCTTCCTGGTTGCTCATTGATTTAACTAATTCTCCTTTTATACGAGTCGTAAGAGGCTGGATCAGTGATGTAAAGTGAATCAGTTTCCCTCCCCCCCTGCAAAAAACATTTTGATTATAAGGCTATGTGCATTTATTTTCAATGTGATGCGCAAAACAGCAGTAGCTTGTATTTTGATGGTATATTTGTATAATGAAATATAGGAAATATATTAACTGTATATTGTTGTATAAGAGAGGAATCATATGTATATTGAAATGACAGTATTTAATGGAACAGATGCGGATTCTCCACATCTGGAGATATGCCAGTTATATGGACTTAGATACAATAATTATGGATTTTGTGTCATAGAGACTAATCACAAAAATCATGATTATGTCATTCCTATGGATGAGGAAAATTACGCAAGGCTTGAGCTTACCATCAAGAGCTACATTGTCAAAGGCGCACAGTTTATCCATCTTGAAGCGCCTATATATCGTATGAAGATAGGTGGTGTTGCTTTCAATCAGGATAAGGCAAAAAAGGAATGGAAGATCAGTGCTTTGAAATAAAATGACGTTACTGTTCACTCGCTAACAGCTCGCTCCAGTAACGAATTCGCGCATTCATTCCAAATCGCCTTCGGCGAGGAATGCGCTCACCCCTGAATCATTTTCTTACGCAGTCAGCGGCGTAGCGCTTCCTGCTACCTCTGAACAGTAACAAAATGACCCCATAATCCCGTCCCCAGGGGTCATTTCCTCAATGACTCACTCTGTGGTAAAATAGTGGTGTGAACAAAATTTTGTATCACGAGGGGGATAAAAATTGAGTTTCGAGTATAGGATGTACAAGGCGGCAGTGAAGGCTTCCGGTATTAAGAGAAGCTCTATTATGCCGACGGATGAACTGGTGGCAAAGTCTATTGCTGCGCAGACTTCAAAGAAAAATCGTTTTGTATTGCCTGAAAATACTGATGAATTTAAATTTGTTGACTTCAAGGTATTAGGCAAGTATCATTGTGTTAAAATTTCCAGGACCAAAAAAGTAAGTAAGAGTGCAGTTCTATATCTGTATGGTGGAGGCATGCTCATGCCGCCGTCAAAGAAGTATATAAAGTATGCTTGTGATATGTGCAGAGAAACAGGAAGAGATGTGTTTTTTGCATATTATCCATTGTGCAGCACTCATAGTATACTGACTTCTGTGCAGGTTGTTTTTGAGATGTACAGAATGATGCTTGAAGAATATGAGCCGTCCAAGATTGCGATATATGGATTTGCATCAGGAGCAAGCCTTGGAATGAGCATGCTGTTATTTAATAACGATATAGAGGAATCCCTGCCTATGCCGGGGCTGTACATTGGCATATCACCTGCCAGTCTGCCGGCAGATGAGGCTGAATATAAACAGATGAAGCGACTCAATGAAAAAGATATTGAGATCGATGTTAAGAGTATGAAGTCTGTAAGAGAGCTTCTTTTGCACAATAATCCTGACGTGCCTGGATATATGATCGGGGATTATAGTGGCAATTACAAAGGCTTCCCGGAGAGCTTCTTGTTCTTTGGGCAGGACGAAGTATTTTTTGCAAAGGCTGAGCACTACAAATATGTGATGGAGAAGGCCGGAGTGCGTACCCATCTGCGAATGCGGGATGACATGTGCCATTGCTATTGTGTGAGTGTGAAGTTTCCTGAAGCAATTGAAGATTACGACGAGATAATAAATGTGCTTAAAGTAGGATGAAACATTATGATAGAGATCGCAATCGTTGATGATGAAGATTCATATGCTTCACAGCTAAAAAAGTTTATAGGACAATATCAGTCTGAAAGTGGAAATATGTTCCATATAACTGAATATAGAGACGGTGACGATATAGTCGCTTCTTTTCATTGCCAGTTTGATATTATCCTGATGGACATCCAGATGAAATTTATGGATGGAATGTCAGCAGCTGAAGAGATACGTAAGCTTGATAGCAAGGTTATAATAATGTTCATCACCAACATGACTGATTATGCAATAAGAGGTTATCAGGTGGATGCTCTGGATTATATCTTAAAGCCTGTGAGTTATTTTGCTTTTTCTCAAAAGCTTGACAGGGCAGTGTCCAGACTTGATAAGAGAAGCGGTCATGAAATGAGCGTCAATGTATCTGCCGGGCTAAAAAGGCTTAGCAGTGATACGATTTTTTATATTGAGAGCGAAGGTCATAATCTGATATTCCATACAGAGGAAGGCGCTTTTCAAGCCAGAGCCAAGATGAAGGACTATGAAGAGGAGCTGTTGCCACATGGATTCTTTAGGATCAACAAAGGCTATCTTGTAAATCTGAAATATGTGGATGGTGTTGAAGATGGATGCTGTGTCATAGGAGGAGGTAAGCTCTTGATCAGCAGAGCCAGAAAGTCTGAATTCATGACGGCGATCACAAAGTATATCAGTGCTTGATACTATTTTATCTATAGCTCAAGTGGCAAAAATAAAAAGCCGGGGTTGTTGCATTTTTCTAAATGTAACAACCTCTTTTACAGAAAGGGTATTAAAATGGATATTTTTTATCAGGATATTCCCAGAATATACACTGCGCTTGCAGAGTGGATTGCCTGTATGGTTTATTGCGGGATATTAAAAAGAAAAATAGAAGGATGGAAATTTGCCGGGGTCTCAACTGTTTTTCTTGTGGTCCAGAGTACTTTTTTGGTATTGACCAGGGATGTGCCTGAGTTTTTCTGGATACCCTGTATGATATTTGCCATTTTTATGATGGGGTTATTTTTGTTCCTGGTGTGCGATACTTCAAGATCAACCCTTGTTTATTATCTGATGAGTGCATTTCTTTTGGCAGAGTTTGCAGCTTCTTTTGAATGGCAGCTGGCATGCTTTGTATATGCGAGAAATAATAGTCAGCTGTTGCAGATCTTGTTGCTGGTTGCTTCGTATACCGCTGTCTTTTTGATAGTCTTTATAATGGAGCATTCCTGGGCCGATAGTGCAGAGTATTTTGAAATAAATAGAAATGAGCTTGTGGGAGTCATACTCATTTCTGTAGCTGTTTTTGCTTTTAGTAATCTGAGTTTTATTTCTGAAAAAACACCTTTTAGCAGTACTTTGAAGGCTGATGTGTTTTATATAAGAACTCTGGTAGATCTGGCGGGCGTGATAGTTGTGTATGCCTATAAGAGCCGTATCTGCGAACTCAACGCTCACAAGGAACTGGCATCTATCAATTCCATGCTGAAAGAGCAGTATGATAAGTATCGAAGTTATCAGTCTTCTTTTGAAATGATCAATATCAAATATCACGACCTAAAGCATCAGATAGCAGGACTTAAGGGCGAGACCAGTGATGTTGAACGCCAGAAGTGGATAAATGCAATGGAGCAGGAGCTTGAGTCCTATAAACCTGAGATGCAGACAGGAAACCATGTTCTTGACACTATCATTTCCGGTAAGATGCTGAGCTGCAGACCTCATAATATCAAGATGACCTGTGTTGCAGAGGGTCAGCTGATCGATTTCATGCACGTCACAGATATATGTACTATATTTGGTAATGCCTTGGATAATGCCATCGAGAGCGTTTCTCTTATTGAGGATCCGGAAAAAAGGCTTATACATCTGACTGTTACTTCTCAAAAGAATTTTGTGCTTATAGAGGTCAGCAATTACTGTGAGCAGGAGCTGAATATCAAGGACGGCAATCTGATCACAACTAAAAATGACAGGCGAAATCATGGCTATGGAATAAAGAGTATCAAGTATTCTGTAGAAAAATATAAGGGTAATGTTGAGTATGAGCTCAATAAGAATTGGTTTGATCTGAAGATAATAATTCCGTTAAATTCAAATAGCAGCAGGTAACGTACAGTATGGATATAAAAGATTTTAAATACGTAAGGATACAAGGCAGAGAACTGGCAGAAAATACCTTGTATGCCAAGGGAATATTTAGTATGTGTTGGGGAATGATCCAGAAAAAAGTAATGGAGCAGGAAGATGAGGATCTTTTCAGGGAAGTCGATGCATGGTTTGCAGATATATTGCCATGGCCGCCCCAGTGCCAGCGAAGAGAGAATGTTGTGTGCTTTTTCAAAACTGAAAATTCTGAAATGATGCTAAAGCTTATAAAACCTGCCATGTGGCTGCTTGAAAAATATGATCACCCTTATTATGTGGTATATACCAATACTCCCGGCGAGATCGTATATGAAGATGAATATCAGATTGTAGTGAAAGCCGGTGAGCCGCTCCAGATTGAGGAGATGCCGGAGCCTTGGGGGATTGAAAGTGCACTGAGAAATGACAGGCATTTTGAACTGGAAAAATTCTACTAATCTAAAATGAAGCTAAGATGGTGACGAAATCAATCGGCGGAAGAGAAAATAGTGGAAAAAAGATCAAGGAAACTACTATATTAAAATAATATTTATAAAGTCTTAAAATACAATAAAATTCAAGAAACTACATAGTAAAAATGTATTAAAAACGGATATTTTTTTTGTGAAAGTATCCGTTTTTTTGATTATATTATATGCGATATAATGATTATATATGATTGCGAGATTGTAACTATTTTTTTTGAGCTACAGTTTGTGACAAA
>JAEEGF010801156.1_pt1 | contig 41972 bp, 28 predicted proteins | sample 9134171 | NCBI WGS metagenome assembly JAEEGF01 (sample SAMN16246542, study PRJNA631951) | gut metagenome | biome: gut microbiome; feature: rumen; material: AP-attached | host: Bos | place: Iran: Karaj | collected 2018-10 | reverse complement strand
AAAGCCCCCACAAAAACATCGGTTCAGCAAATCGCATCTAAAGCCTCCATTACGGGATGCGCACAAAGCGCGTATTCGCAAGCAACAATTCAAGCAAAATCAACAAGGCGCCCACCAAGAGCCACGGGTAAAACTTTTCAGCATAGCGGGCATAGGCAACTGTTTCAATTTCGGTCTTTTCCAGCTCGTCAATTTCGGAATAAATCTTTTCCAATTCTTCCTTATTTTCGGCGCGATAGAAGCGACCTCCCGTCTTTTGAGCAACAGATTTCAACACGCCTTCGTCAATACCTTCTTCGGGCGTAATGTCCCGTTCGCCCCAAGAAATGTCGCCGGTCCAGGGATTCTGCTGGAAGGCCAGAATCTTGCCGTTTCTTTTACCCACGCCCACCGTGTAGACTTTTACACCGAGGGATTGAGCCACATCGGCGGCACGCATCGGCGGCACCACACTGGCATTATCGCGGCCATCAGTCAAAAGCACAACCACCTTGGACTTGGCTTCGGACTTCTGCAAACGAGCCAAGGCGTTCATAAGGCCATCACCGATTGCCGTAAGATGGCTCATAGATGAATCACGAGCAAGATCATCAGTGGCTCTTAAAATTTCAAGCAGAGAACCGTAATCTAGCGTCAGAGGGCACTGGGTCACCGAGCGGGAACCAAAGGCGGAAAGACCGATGCGGTCGCTATGACGTTTCTGAATAAAATCGGCTATCACCTGCTGGGCATAACTCAAGCGACTATACTTCCAATATTCTCCTGTTTTGTACATGCGCTCCGCATTCATCACACCCAGCTTGGCCTGTTCCATACGGGACAGCATATCCAAAGTGCCCATGGAAGCCGAAATGTCCAGCGCAAGCATAATGTCGACGCCATCCGTCGAGGTGTATTCCACTTCCATGGCATTCTGCGGACGGGCAAGTGCAACCACAAAGCAAACGAGGGCTGCCAAACGCAAAAGAGGCACGATGTGGCGGAATTTGACGCGACGACTGGGAACGACACGCTTTGCAATGGAAAGGGCTGGAAACTTGATGGTGCTCTTGCGGCGGTGTTCACGGTAAATGTACCAACCGACTAAAACAGGGACTAAAAGCAAAAGCCAGAAGGCTTCGGGATTCTGAAAATGTAGCGCACCAATATCCATAAAATCTCCGAAAAAACGCAAAAAATCTCTTTTTCACCGGAGAATATACAAAAATGCAACGAAAAAGGCTAGAAAACAATGTGTGATGAGGAATGTGCAATGTGAAATGAGGAATGATTAATAATTCATCTCACACTTCAAATTTCACATTAAACATCAAAATACGTCTTTCTGTGCGGTCACGTGAGGTAAAAACCGCTTCATGAGCGGGATAATGCCAAGGTACAGCAGCATAGTCACCACAAAAACAAAAGCCAAGGACACCGGACGCGGCCAATGCACATGGTAATCCCGCAAAATCTTGATGATACTCCACTGCACCCACCCATGGGTTACTAAAATCATAATGGAATAGCGGCCAAAATAAGACACCAGAGGGATCTTTCCGATTGCTTTCGACAAGAACAGCACCGAAAGTGTCCCTAAAATGCCGCAGAGGTAAACACTCCATATCGGCAACCAATAACGGTTGCTCACATAGCTTACGGATTCTGGCGGAGCATTAAAGGTCAACAGGAACGACACACCAAAACACAACAGGGCAAGGGGTACATTCCAACGATCCCAGCAGTTCGGAGCAAGAATTGGGGTATAGCGATAGGCCACATGCCCTGCACAAAAATACGGAATCGAAGCCATCGAAGACGCCCAGAACAGCGGAAGCTTAATATTGTAGCGCCCCAAGAAAAAACCTACCAGCCCAATCGCAACGGAAAGAACCACCAAGGCCTTTGTCGTATGCCGCGGGAACTTTTTAGCCGCCCACTTTTTTGTAATCAGGTACAATCCGTAAAACAACAAGTTCGTCCAAAACAGGCTCAGCAAAAACCACACCGGAATATTCGGGAAGGACTGTTTCCATACAAAAGAATACCATACGGCAGCACCGGGATTTGCACGCAAATGGAAATAGGACAATATAAAGGGCAACAAGCACGACAGGGTTACAAAGAAGAAACCGAAAGGTATTAGGAGCTTGTTGATTTTACGGCGACAGAAATCAAAGAACCCCGCATATTCTTTAAAGAACAAACCCGACAAAAAGAAATACAGAGGCATTCTAAATGCAGAAACCGTTTCTTTAAGAGGGTATGTTTCAAGGCCCCAAGTACTCACCACATGATGCCACACCACCAACATAATACAAATGCCTTTCGCCAAGTCTACAAAAGCATAGCGCGGCTTTGCAACAGATGTGGGTGTCACGGAATCCATAAAGTACCGTTATTACTTTTCCAGAAAATCAAAAATCCGTTTCTTGTAATCAGGCAATTCATCAAAGACAGCATGACCGCAATCTTCATACATTTGGAATTCGCAAGGAACGCCAGTCGCCTTCAACTTTTCGGCAAGTTTCACAGAAGCCTCGGTCGTAGTCACAAGGTCCTTACCCGCCCCAAGCACCAGCACCGGGCTCTTGATTTCGCCCAGGTTATCGTAAGTGTCCACGTAATCGCATGCATCTGCAAAAATGGCAAAGCGGTCCAATTCTTCGTCCGAGATTTCCTTATACAAGGCCAGCAAAGCCCTGCGATAACGGGCCGCAAACTTTTCGCTAAAGCAATCGTCAATAAATGTATTTACAAGAGTTGTCGTTTCGCGGGCACGAGCGAGGCGGGCCCAGTTACGAATGGTCTTGAGCTGTTGCGGCTCAGCCCTCGAAGTCGAAGAACCGAGCACCAGTTTATTCACGACTTCAGGATGACGAATCGCCATATACTGCGCAATCATGCCACCCTGGGACACACCATAGATATCGGCCTTTTCAATACCTAAAACCTTAAGGGCAGCCACCTGGTCATCAGCCATTTCGGGCAAGGAATAACCTGGCTTAGCGTCTTTTTTACGGTCGAAAAAATAAAGGGTGTACTTTTCCTTAAAAATCTTGTACGGTCCCTCTAACGAGGCCGCCGATTTCATGACACTCTTGATCGAAAGCCCCGGAATCACAATCAAAGGCTTGTCGCCGCAACCTATTTGGGCATAATCCATTTCAAAAGAGCCCATGCTCACCGTATGTACAAGATTTTCGCTCATACCAAAAATATAGTCATTAGTTATTGACAAAAGAAATGCCGGAACAAGTCCGGCATATCATTCTTTTTCAATTCCGAAATTCGGATTTAGTTTCTGTGGAAGTCATCCTCAACGCGGATGATATCGTCTTCGCCGGTGTATTCGCCCACCTGCACTTCAACGATGACCAGCGGCAGCTTGCCTTCGTTCTGCAGACGGTGAACTTCACCTACCGGGATATAAGTCGATTCGTTGGGACGCACGTAGAACACGTTCTTGCCCACAGTCACCGTAGCGGTACCACTCACCACCACCCAGTGTTCCGAGCGGTGCAAATGTTTCTGCAGACTGAGGCGCTTGCCCGGCTTCACCACGATACGCTTCATCTTGTAGCGTTCAGAGGATTCCAGCACAGAGTACGTTCCCCACGGGCGGCTCACGGTCTGAGGCACGTTAATGAGGTCAGATCCGCGTTCCTTGAGTTCTTCCACCACCTTCTTCACCTTCTGGCTACTGGAGAGCGGAGCAACGAGCAATGCGTCCGGAGTATCGACGATGAGCATCTTGTCAAGGTCAATGGTTGCAATAGCACGCTGGCTACCCATCACCAAGGAATTCTTGGAGCCCACGGCAATGTGGCGCGGGTTCACGTTGTTGCCGTTCTCATCGTGGGGGTATTCGCCATAAAGACTGTCGAAACTACCGAGGTCGCTCCAACCGATATCGCTGGGAACCACCTTCACCTTCTTGGACTTTTCCATAACGGCGTAGTCAATAGAGTTCGACGGAATGGCCATCATGTCGTCGCGGTCAATGCGAATGGGTTCACCCTCTTCGATAGACGCATTGGAAAGTGCCTTCTGGGCGGTCGCAAGCATTTCTGGAGAGTACTTGCCGAGTTCGGCAAGGAATGTCTTCGCCTTGAAGCAGAAGATTCCACTGTTCCAGTAGAAGTTACCGGAAAGCAGATACTTTTCAGCAGTAGCGCGATCCGGCTTTTCCACAAAGCGCTTTACGTTTTCGCCATCGGCTTCGATATAGCCGTAGCCCGTTTCGGGGCTGGTCGGGGTAATGCCAAAAGTCACCAGGTTGCCAGCTTCGGCAAGTTCCTGGGCGCGGAGAAGCACCTTCTTGTATTCGTCTTTCTTGCGAATCACGTGGTCCGACGGGGACACGAGAACCACCGTTTCCGGGTTCATGGTAAGGCAAGCAAGAGCTATGGCAGGGGCGGTGTTACGGCCCACGGGTTCCAGCAGGAACTTGCTACCCGTCATGCCCTCCGTTTCCAGCTGATCCTTGGCCAAAAAGAACTGGTCGGCATTGCTGACGATAAACTGAGACTCGCAAACGGCGGAGTTTGTCACCACCGTCTTGCGGAACAGGGACTGTCCGTCAAAAAGCGGGGCGAACTGCTTGGGCATCAGGGAACGGCTCACGGGCCAAAGGCGCGTGCCCGAACCGCCACAAAGAATCAGGTTAATCATATCGTCCTACCCTATTTCCAGCCATCATTATGGACACGTTGAACATTGTAAATAATGTCCGTAGTCGTCTTAGTAGCATTCACAGACGGCGTAATCAAGTTAAGCAGACGGTTCCATGTAGCAAGTTCGGAAGCGTCAACGTAAACAATATCACGAGAGCTCAATTGGAAGCGATCAGCCATGGCAAGAGCCATTGCATTTTTCGAGTTCAATTGGTACACATCAATCTGTTTTTCAGACGTATTGCGAATAACATAAATTCCACGGGCCGTGGCGCTCAATGCCTGCAAACCACCAGCCGTAGCCAAGGCTTCAGCCAAGGTCAAGTTGCCGTTGTAAATGTTGACAATTCCCGGTCTTCCAACTTCACCCATGACGTATGCCTTCTGGTCTTTCTGGGTTTCAGTCAATGCCGGCACAAAAATCTGATCATTCGGTTTAATCACGATACGTTCGAGGGGCAAATTTGCCTTGAATGCATTGAGATAATTAATGTTATAGACCCTGTCGCCACGGCGAAGCTGCAACTGCGACGGATCAGCTTCTTTAGTGAAGCCTCCCACACCGGCAATAGCATCCGGGAGCGTCATCGGATTTTCGTCGAACGCAACATAACCCGGCTTCGTGACAGCACCAGACACGGACATCTTGCGACTATGGTAACCCGTAACACGGACATCCACCTGCGGATCATTCAAAATTTTATCCGACAGGCGCTTGGTAATTTCGGTACGGAGTTCCTGGGCGGTAAGGCCTGCCGCCTGAAGTTCACCGGCATAGGGGTAGAAAAGCTTACCATCGGTAGTCACCTTCTGACCAGCCGGCTGGTACTGGCCCATCGGAGACGTCAGTTCCGGGTGTTCCCACACCACCACCTGAACCATATCCAGAGGTCCAATACGGTATTCCAGTTCAGGCAGGGAATCAATCATCAATTCCTTCAAATCGCCAAAATCGTCGGAACTACCATCGTCGCTAGCCGTAGCTTTACCAAAGTCGCCAGCTCCAATGTCATGGATATGCACCATCATGCCGTTATATTCGGCAGAATCTCCCGGTACACTCATCTGCATTTGCGGTCCAAGCGCACAACCACTCAAAAGAGCAGTTGCAACAGCACATAGGCCCAAACTCAATTTCTTCATAAATCAACCCTTTTTTGCCAGCTTACGCCTGGCCTTCGCTTTGTTTGATTTTTTCAACCCAGTACGGGGTCAGTTTAGAAATAAAATTCCACGCAAGAACGAATGCGTTTTCAGGACGACGGTACGGGTCCGGAACATCCACTCGTTGCGGTTCGCCATAACGGAAAACCTTGCCTTCAAGCCACGGGTAACGGTGCAGCAAATCCATCTTGTGACCGTTTTCCATCACCAAGATGAGGTCTGCCCACTTCAAAATGTCCAGATTTATCTGTCGAGCACGATGTGCACTCATATCGACACCGTGTTCTAGAGCAATTTTTTGACTTAATTCATGGGCCGGATGGTCCACCAAGGCACCAAGGCCAGCACTCATTACATCGAAGCCCTCGCCGAGTTCCTTCTTCAAAAGATACTCACCCGTAGGGCTACGACAAATGTTACCAGTACAAACAACTAAAATATGCTTCATTGACAATTAAAATAGAAAAATCTTACAATTCAAATGCAAAACCCAAATCCTTAAGGGCAGGGTTCTTTGTATCCTTTTCAGAAAGTAGCGGTTCAAAGCCGTTACCCACCGGCCACTTGATGCCGATTTCGGGGTCATTCCACATAAGGCCACCTTCGTCCTTGGGGTCGTAAAGGCGGGTGCACTTGTACACAAATGTTGCCGTTTCGCTGAGCACCACGAAACCGTGGGCAAAGCCTTCGGGAATGTAGAACTGCTTCTTGTTTTCGGCAGAAAGGGTCACCCCTTCCCACTTGCCGAACGTGGGGCTACCCTTGCGCAGGTCCACCGCCACATCAAAAACTTCACCTTCAATGACGCGAACGAGCTTGCCCTGCGGGTTCTTCTTCTGGAAATGCAGCCCACGGAGCACGCCCTTTTTGCTCTTGGATTCGTTGTCCTGCACAAAGACCATGTCGAGGCCGGCAGCGTCGAATTCAGCCTTGTTGTAGGTTTCCATAAAGTAGCCGCGATGGTCGCCAAAGACCGTCGGCTCGACGATGGTCACGCCCTCGATGGACGTCTTTATAAAATTAAACTTTCCCATTTTAAATCTCCTATAGATCCTTCGACAGAGTTTACCCTGAGCTTGTCGAAGGGCCTAGATGACACGTAGGCTACCTATTCTTGTACATCGTTTCGTAATACTTCTCGTAGTCGCCGCTCGTGATGTTGTCGAGCCATTCCTGGTTGTCGAGGTACCAGCGCACCGTCTTCTCGATGCCTTCTTCGAACTGGAGACTCGGTTCCCAGCCTAATTCTTTCTGAAGCTTGGTGGAGTCAATCGCGTAGCGGGCGTCGTGGCCCAGGCGGTCCGTCACGTAGGTGATGAGATTCAGGTCTTCACCTTCGGCGCGACCGAGGAGCTTGTCGACGGTCTTGATCACGACCTTGATGATGTCAATGTTCTTCCATTCGTTGAAGCCGCCGATATTGTAGGTTTCGGCAATTTTGCCGTTATGGAAAATCACGTCGATAGCGCGGGCATGGTCTTCGACAAAGAGCCAGTCGCGAACGTTTTCACCTTTGCCATAAACCGGAAGCGGCTTCTTGTGGCGAATGTTGTTGATGAACAGGGGAATCAACTTTTCGGGGAACTGGTACGGACCGTAGTTGTTGGAGCAGTTCGTGACAATCGTCGGCATGCCGTAGGTGTCGTGAAATGCTCGCACAAAATGGTCGGAGCCAGCCTTAGAGGCGGAATACGGAGAGTGCGGCGTGTACTTCGTCGTTTCATAGAAGAAATCATCGCCATAAGCCAAGTGATGTTCGGAGCTGGATGCCGTCGTGGTGAACGGAGGCGTAATGCCTTCCGGGTGATTCATCTTGAGGGCACCGTAGACTTCGTCGGTCGAAATGTGGTAGAAACGCTTGCCTTCGTACTTTTCAGGGAGGCTTTCCCAGTAAAGTTTGGCAGCCTGCAACAGAGCCAAAGTGCCCATCACGTTCGTCTTCGCGAAGGTGAACGGGTCCTTGATGGAACGGTCCACGTGGCTTTCGGCGGCCAAGTGAATGATGCCATCCACTTTTTCATCTTGCATGAGCTTGTAGAAAGCGTCAAAGTCGCAAATATCCATCTTCACGAACTTGTAGTTCGGCTTGTCTTCGATATCCTTGAGGTTCGCAAGGTTTCCCGCATAAGTCAACTTATCCAAGTTGATAATCTTATATTCAGGATACTTGTTCACAAACAGGCGCACCACGTGGCTTCCGATAAAGCCTGCGCCGCCAGTAATAACGATGGATCTTTTCATATTTTTCTCCGATTACGGACTAATATAGCAATTAATCTCACTTTCTCTTTATAGTAGGCACACTGGCCAGCAACTTCTGGGTATACTCATGCTGGGGGTTCGTCAAGACAACGTCTGCCGCGCCGCGTTCCACGACATGTCCAAAGTACATCACCAACACGTCGTCGCTCAAAGCGCGAACCACCTGCATGTCGTGGCTAATAAAAACAATCGAAAGTCCGAATTCGTTGCGCAAGTCATCTAGCAAATGCAAAATCTGCGCCTGCACTGAAACGTCCAAGGCGCTGGTGACTTCGTCACACAAAAGAATCTTGGGCTTGACCATCAAGCTGCGGGCAATGCACAGGCGCTGCCGCTGGCCCCCCGAGAATTCGTGGGGGAACTTTTGGAGAGCTTGGGCGGGCAAAGAAATCCGCTCCAAAAGTTCTCTTGCACGCGTTTCCGCATCTGCAACCTTTACACCGCGTGCAAGCAGCGGCGCCGTCAATATTTCTGCCACCGTCTGGCGGGGATTCAAGCTACTGAAGGGATCCTGAAAAATCATCTGCACCAAGTCAGAAACCCGGCGTTCTCCTCCAGAATTCTTTCCAGCAATGCGGCCCTTCACAACGGGCTCGCCGAAAAGCTTAAATTCGCCTGAATCCATGGGCACAAGTCCCACCAGAGACTTAACAAGAGTCGACTTTCCGCAACCGGACTCCCCCACAATCGAAAGGATTTTTCCGGCTTCAAGCACAAAAGAGACATCTTCTACCGCAGTAAAATAGTTCTGGACCTTGCCCAAAACGCCACCGCGAATCGGGAACTTCACCGTAAGCCCCGAAACCTCCATTGCAGGTACGGATTCCTGAGCCATTCCTAAGCCTCAGATTCCGTTTCGCCGTCAAGGCCCGAAAGGGCTTCCTGCACGTTTTTCTCGGTTGCAAGCAAAATTTTGCGGCATTTTCGCAAAAGTTCGGTTGCTTCCTGTACCGCGCCAGCCAATTCGTCTATTTCCATCTCGGAATTGTCAATTCGCTCCAAGATACCCTCTAAACGCTCCATTGCGGTTTTATATTCAAAATTTTCGGTACTCATGTAGATGAATATAGTTATCTTTAACGAAGAGAGTTTTATGAAGAAGACCAAGCGAAGTGTTTTGGACATTTGCCTTGCGCTTATAGCGGGGGGGCTTTTTGTTGCATGCCTCCACGTTCCAAACGCTCCCAGCGACGAGCCCAAAATCACCTCTGTCGAAATCCTGGTAAAGCAATTCGACGAAACAAGGGAATCTCCCCTCAAAATCAATTCCGACGAAGACGCCGAACTGATTGCCCTAGTCAATCCCAGCAAGTTCAAGGACGATGTCAAGTATTACTGGTACAAGGGTGACGACATGCTAGGAGAAGGCATGACCTACGCCATTACCACCGACGACATGGCATCCAGCAAGAAAAAGATTCCCGACATGGTGGTCATCGAAGACCGCGAAAAGAATCATCTCGAGACCAAATTCCAAGTCATTATCAACGTTCCACCGCAGATTTCAGCTAAAACTCAACCTGCTGATGGAGACACCCTGTACGGCAACACCCACACCCCCTTCCTGTTTTCTTGGCAATCCTCCGACCGAGACGAAAGTGGCCTTTTATCCCATACGCTGGAAATTGACGGCACCCGGTACAACGTAGGTGAACTACAGCAAATATACCAGTCCGGATTTACCGAAGGACGACATTCTTACCGCATTCTGGTAGAAGACTCTTTGGGCGACAAGGATTCTATTCCTGAACGGGAATTTTTTGTCGTTGACACCGTGGGGGCACCATGATTTTTCGAAACTCGAAACCGGCAGCCCTCTTCGGCATATTCATTCTTGCACTCCTTGCATGCACCAATTCCGACGAATATCTGTTCAACGACCAGGGATCCCAGAAAATCGAGATTTCCGCCGTCGTAACCAGATCTTTCGACAGCGATGCCCATAAGACTAAAGCCGACACCATTCAGCCGGGCGACTCACTCATATTCTTGACCTCGGTATCCCCATCTAAGTCCATTCGAAACAAACAATACTACTGGACCATAGACGGCGGGAACTTCGCCAGTGAGTATAGCTTCCAAAAAAGCATCAACGATCCAGGCATCCACAAGGTCGCATTCGTCTTCGTTGATTTTTTCGGAGACACCTTAAGCGATACCTTGACCATTACCGTCGCCACCCCCCCCATTATGGACACTGAAAATTTCATTCCGGCAACAGGAACCCAGAACTTGGCTCCGGATAGCGCCATTCATTTTGCATGGAATTCTTACGACCCCGATTCCCTGTGGGATCTTTCATTCCGCTTTACGTTGCAGGACAGCGATAAAGATACCATCGTAGATACTTTGCTTCACCAGGCCTACTTCAAATACAGCAAGAAGCTTTCTTCTTTGCAAAAATACACCTGGACAGTCAAGGCTTACAACGAATTCAATCAAAAATCCAACGAGACCCTGACCGCCTCTTTTTACACCAAAGGACGCAAAGGGGAAGGAGCCGTTTCAGGAACACTCCAAACAAGTTCCAGCCCCAAAGAACAGGATTTTAAAGTCATACTTTTAGACTCCCTACAGGAACCACTCGATACGCTCCAGCTTACCGGAAAACCTAGTGTCGACTTCAATATCCAGCCACTGGCCAAAGGCATCTACAGTGTGGCAATTTCTGTAGACAACGCAAGCGATTTCAAATCCGACACCATCCGCTTTAAACTAGAAGCAAACCAGGTGTCCCAGCTAGACACAATCACCCTCGTAGACGAAATTCCTCCTCGCATCCAGAGTATTTCTGACAGTGACACCCTCGACATTTCAGATACGTTGCGTTTTATCGTCTTTGACCAGGGCGGTCCCCTTTCCTCATCCAAGATTAACATTTCCTACGAAAACAGAAACCTTCAAGACTTCACGCTCTCGAAGGATACGCTATACGTTCCATTCAATAAAGAAGCGTCTGCTCAAAACTGGACAACCAAGTTCATCACTGTAAGCGTGACCGACCCCAGCCTCAACACCGCCAAGCACATTTTCTACCTCCGTCCCAACTCTACCCTTCCGGAGGTTTTCAGTGAATAAGCTTTTATGCATTTCGCTTTTTGCCCTATCGATTACCTTGACGGCCTGTGGCGACGAGCACCTGGTTGAGCAAGAAACGGCCACCCTCAAGCAATATGTTTTTGCCGGCCCCGACGGTTTTAACGGAGACATAGCCAATTACTACGACCCCGTCACTGAAATATACGTGGAGCAAGGCCAGACTATCAAGTTCTTTGCAGGTTACTCCGCCGGCGCACGCATCTACACTGACGAAACATTACAGCAAAACTACAACGGCCTTCTCTGGAAAATCGACGAAAGCACATACAACCTGAGTTCGTTCCGCCATACATTCTCCACGCCGGGTGAATACAAAGGCTCCCTGGAAACCACAGACTATTTCGGCGATACGTTGCGTACAACATTTAAAATCTACGTGAACACGCCAAACAGCATCACCCTTGAGCAACCTTACGACGGCTACAACCAGGCGAATCCTAACAACAACCAGGGACTCACGCTGCAATGGAACATTTCCGGAATCGACCCCTGGGAGACACCCCGGTGTTTAATCTTTATGGATTACGACCCCGAAAACGTTTGGGATTCTCCACTGGGGTACACGGACTGTAATTCACCGGTCACACTTAAAGGCTCTCTCATCCAATCTTACGACGCCGTTACGCAAGAATACATTAGCGCCTACGACAGTTCCTTCACCCTGTACTGGGGCGCCAAAATGTTCACCAAGAGCCAAAGCGGCCGAGAATACCGCGACTCTACAGAAATATTCCACTTCTCGACCAAAATTCTCGATGAAACTTCGACATTGAAAATTCCCTTGGTATACAGTCATTACAGGGACAATTCCATTTTGCAAACAGAAATCTATCTGATTTCAGAAGAGGGAGACACCCTGCAGACCCTTACCAACAACTTGGTATATAACACCATTACCACCAAAGTCGAACCTCAAAACGGGCTCAAGATTGTTCTGAAGGAAACCTACCGCAGAGAATACGCAAGCGAAAGCCTTGTGGTGGACATTCCCGCCCATACGGTACTCACCACGGATACAGTCTTTCTGAAAGACCAGACGCCTCCGCAAATTGCAATCATCAACGACCAGGTTCTGAATTCCGACTCTATCGCCTTTTACATTTACGATGACGGTTCCGGTCTCAACGCATCCAAGTTGATAGTCACCTTGGATTTCGACACATTGAATTTCAACTATAATACCCCTACGCTGACATTCTACAAGAACTGCTTTAACACCTGCAGGCTCTCAATCGTCGGCGAAGACTATTCAAAGAATAGCTTGCCAGATGTTTATTGGACAATCCAGAACGTCCCCGGCTACCGGCTAATTTCGGGTCCTTATCCAAACGAGGGTATCTGACATGTTGCGCCTTGTAACGATATTCCTCCTTTGCGCAGTGGTCTACACATTTGCAGACCCCAAGGTTTTGCACGTATCCACCATTCCCAGCAACGCCGACATTTATGTCGACGAAATTCGCCCCAACCACGCCAAAGCCCCGGCCTATATTTCGCCAGCCGTTATCGAAATTGCCGACGATTCCTTAGCAAGCGAAGTCCTGATATCCCTATTTAATCCCGGTTTCATGGACACCACTCTTCGGGTAAGATTGTCTCCCAAGGACACCTCTTACATCATTATTTCGCAAAATCCCATTTCTGACGAAGACTTACTGGACAAGCAGCAATCGGAACTTTCAAAGCGCAAACGGGCCAATTTCGGGAAGGGGCTCATGAAATTTTCGCTTATTCCCCTCGCCCTGGGCCTTGCATCGGGCGCGATTGCCTATTACGAAATCGAAAAAGCAAAAGACAGCAAAAAAACTCTTAAAAATTCCTCTATCGCGACAGACCGTTACCAACAGGAACTCGAAGACTTTACGGATTACCGCGACAAAGCCAAGGTTGCCAAAGGCTTTAGCTACGCCGGAATCATTTCTGGAGCGGCACTTTTTTCAATCGGTTTCATTTTATACTTCTAGGGCTTTATGAAAAAATTCATCCTGACATTTGCACTCTTTTGGGTCAGCGCCGTTTGTGCCAGCGAAGGTATTCCGAGCCTTGTAGAGTTGGTGACGGGCACCAAGCAAGCCGCCCAGTTTTTGGGCGTTCAAAACGACACCGTAAGCCTTGGTGGAACTATCCAGGGGAAGTTCACGGTCATCCGCATTCCGAAAAACCGGTTCAAGAGCATTGTCGATGAAAAGGGCAACGACCTTCTGAACGGCACAACCGTCCCGGTAAAGGATACTCTTGCGCAGAATTCTAATCCACAGGAACCATCTGTTCCAGACACTAATCAAGTCGAACAGGTGGCAGAACCTCACGAGCCAACCTTCTTGGATTCTGTAGCCGGCAAGCATGTTTTTGTGGACTTCGAACGCCGCAATTCCGAATCCACCTTGGCAGAACAACTGGAGAACCTGATTATCCGTATGCTCAAGGAATCCGGCACGCCCATCTGGTTTGTAAACCGTCAGAACTTCGACACCTGCACCGACATGGCCTGTATCAGGGATTCCTTGAAAGTTCACGGGGCCGCCTCTGCCTATATCGGACGCATTACCTCGGCAAGGACCCCGGACTCCGTCGCAGTACAAATGTCACGCTATGTTCTCGAAGATTCCACCAAGTCTACCCCTAACACCGTACAAATTAATTTATCCGCAATTCATGCCTTAACGGACGCCCTTTCAAAGGACAAACTACACCGCTTCGTCCTTCGTCTACAAGGCGAAGCCGTCCCTGCAGAAAAGGACAACAACAGGAGCTACGTACGCGTTGAAACCAACCCCGAAGGAGCAAACATTGTAACCAAGGGGAACGTGGACATCTGCAAAAGCCCCTGCACCTTTGTCCTGACCGATTCTGCAAAAACCGATATCTACGCATACTGGAGCGTAGACCGTCAGATGTGGGGAGCCAAGTCCAGCGTAAAACCCATTCCTGGCGATACCGCAAAAATTTCGTTAAAGCTCAAAAGGGTCAAGCCGGAACTTTTGATTCACACCTCCCCCGAAGGAGCCTACATTTTTGCAGGTTCCACCGCAGTCACAAAGAAAACCAAGCCCGTAGGAATTTCTCCCCGCAAATTCCAGATTTTTGACCCGGGCCTTTCTACAGTACAGATTCGCATGGCTGGATACAAGGATACTACAGTTACCGTGTTCGCCGCCCCCACCGAAATTACCGACGTAAACGTAAAGCTCACCCCCATTACCGACCAGCGAGAACAGCTCGCCCAGCAGGAATGGCTCCGGGAACGCAAGAAGAACTTTATCGGCAAGACCTTAATAGGCTCTTCCATCGCCCCCATCCTTTTGGGAACGCTCATCATGTACCTCGGCACCATCGACTACGATGACGCTGACAGAATCAAAGAAGACCTAAACCGCCCTGCAGCTAGAGGAGAAAACTTCCAGGAACAGGCGGCAGAAAACAAGGATCTGATAGACAAAGGCGACAAGAAAATGATTATCGGAGGGACCCTGTTGGGAGCCGGAATCGTCCTATTGGGCGTCGGAATCGTTTTAAACTTCTAAAAATACCCGAAAATTGCACTAAAAAAGCATATTTTATTTACACAATCTGTTCCACATTGCTAAAGAAAATTTAAATTTAGACTGATGCGTAAACTGTTACTAGTACTGACTTTATTGGCTGCAGCAACCCATGCTGCAGATTTTGAAAGAATCAACTGGCGAACCCAGCTCTATTTGCAGGCTGAGCCCGCTTTCCTGAACTTCAAGGCAGACAAAAAGAAAACTCTGCTCGACGACGGTGTCGATGTGGATGTTCTTACCGTTCCAGTCTCGATCGGTTACTTGTGGTCTCCCTTGATTACGCCCCTTTGGAAGGCCGACATCCCGTTCACGCTGTGGCTCGGTGCCGAAGTCAACTCCTTCCAGTTCGGAACGATTGAAGACAGCCCGAAGTACACCTTCATCGACGACGATGGAAAGGAAAACAAGAAAAACCCGAAGGACGACGAAGAACTCTGGTTCCTTGCCTACGCACCGTCCCTCCTTGCCGGTTTTAGCTTCAACCTGGGGGGAGACTTCGACTTACGCGTCTTGGGTGGTTACGGGTTCCAGTTCTTTACCTTCTACGATGACTTTGCCGGCAACACCAAGCAGCACACAGAAATGCTCCAGACTGGATTTGTATCGGGAGCCTTGGAATATCGCATTGGCGAATTGTTCCAGGACGTAGACTTCAAGATCGGCATCAACGTCCGCAAGGAATTCTTGCCCTACGAAAAAGTCAAGGCTCGTGACGAAGACCGCGAAGGCAGCCCTTCGCCGTACTCCGGCCTCAAGTTCGACGAAATTTCTTACAAGTGGCCTGTACGCGTCGGCCTCGAACTTTCTCTTGACTTCGGCCGCGAAAGTCGCCGTGACCGCCGCATGCGCTACAACCTGCATGACCGCGATGGCGTGCTCCGCAAGTACAGCGAAGTCAAGGACACGCTCAGTGACTGGGACTGCATGGCCATCGAACGTGACTACCGCTTCTATCTGGACGAAAACGGTGAACTTCCCGACATGAGCGAAGCCTACACCCGTACGCAGTTTGCAGACGTTCTCGAAAGCTTCCTCGCCTTCTGCCACCCGGCAGACTTGGCCACCAAGGAAAAGCTCTACGCAACCCTCGACAGCGGTAAGATTCAGCTCAAGGAATACCAGAGCGCCCAGGAAGATTCTCGTTTCGACCAGGTCATGGCAAGCAACGACCCCGAAATGCTGGAAATGTTCTTGCTGTACTACCCCGATTCTCCGCGTAGAGCCGAAGTGGAAGCCAAGCTCCGCGGCCTCGGCGAATACGACAAGTTCCGCGCTATTCAGGCTCAGAACACCTTCAAGGCATACCTGACCTACTTGAACGACAATCCCAACGGTGCATTCCGCGACGAAGCCGAAACGGGTATCTTTGAACTGGTCAAGGCCGGCAACCGCCTTAAGGACTACGAAATTTACCTGAAGCGTTTCCCGGACGGCAAGTACGTCGAAGAAGCCAAGGCAGCATTGAAGAAGGGCAACGTTTCTTCTGAAGAAACTTCGATTATCGAATACCAGACTGGCGAAAGCTACAGCGAACCGGAACAGCAGGCTGTAGAAGAATCCTCTGCCGAAGAAGTTGAAGAAGACGAAGAAGAAGTAAAGCCTTCCAAGAACAAGAAGGGCAAGAAGGCCAACAAGAAGGCTAAGAAGGCAGCGAAGAAGCCGGTCAAGAAAGGCAAGAAGAAAAAGTAATTCGCAGGAATTCACGAACAGCATCCCCGGTAACCGCCGGGGATTTTTTTTGACCTACAGCGTCAAATTCTATATTTAGCCCCATGAATAAAAAACTCATTGTATTCGCTTTCGTTACCTTGTTTGCAACCATTGTCTTTGCAGAACCCACTGTCGCCGACACCGTTTCGCAAGCCGCCCCCGCAACAAAGTCTACCGGCATTTATACCCAGATTATCGACTGGTACAACGCCCATTTGAACTACTGGTCTATCGCCCTGTTGATGGCCATCGAAAGTTCCTTCATTCCCTTTCCCTCGGAATTGGTGGTTCCCCCCGCAGCCTACAAGGCCTTGCAACCCGATTCAGGCTTGAGCATCGTGTTGATTGTTATTGCAGCAAGCGTAGGCGCACTCGTAGGCGCCTACATCAACTACTTCTTGGCCAAGTTCCTGGGACGTCCGATTATTTATAAGTTCGCCGACAGCCGCCTCGGGCACTTCCTGTTGTTAGACACAGGCAAAGTCCAAAAGGCCGAAGACTACTTCCGCGAACACGGCGCCGTTTCCACTTTTGTAGGCCGATTGATTACAGTCATCCGCCAGCTTATTTCGATTCCGGCAGGCATCGCCAACATGAAGCTTTTTCCGTTTACGCTTTACACCTTCTTGGGCGCCACCATCTGGAACTGCGTGCTGGCCGCCCTGGGCTACCTCGCCCACGGACAGAAGGACATCATCGAGAAGTACAATTCCGAGCTCGCTATCGCCTTGCTCGCCTTCGGCGCCCTGTTTATCGGTTACATGGTCTGGAACGCTGTTAAGCCCCGCAAGAAATAGCTTTTCATAGAACGTCATTGCGAGCCAGTCATCCTGGAGCGTAGCGATAGGATCAGGCGAAGCAATCCATAAACGAACTGCATAAAAAAGCTCCCCGCGGGGAGCTTTTTCTTGAAAACTTTTTAGTAGTTACATAACGTTACAAGTAGCGGGACCATCCACTTCAACAAGAACTGTCGCAGAACCGGAGCAGTCTTCAGCGGAAAGACTAACGGATGTATACCAATCTTTCGAAGTAATCTTCGATCCATTCACAGACACTCCAACCGGGCCACCTTCGCCATTGCAAGAAAACATCTTATACTGGCAAGCAAACGCAATGACCACATTATAGGAACCTGCTGCGGGAAATGTTATCGCCCCATAGGATCCACCTTCCTTAATGACATATTCAGCCCCTTCCGTCACTTTCACTGCAGAACAAGCTACATCAATCACCGTATTGTCGGCATTGCCTACCTTTAACTTCGGCGCATACGAAGCCGTAGCCGCAGTAAACGAATTGGTAAAGGTTACACCACCTTCAGATCCATTCCAGTTATAGGTCAAAGGCATGGATGCAGACGTACAGCCTGTCACAGACCAGGTAACATCCGGAGTCGCCGTGTAGTCAATAGTACCAGTCACGCCCTCAGGAGCACACTTGCAACTCGTAATTGGATCGCCATTCACCTGCAGCGGAGAACATTGAATCGTTTCGGAGCTTCCATCAGACATTGTTACAGTCATCGACGCAGAGGCCGTGCCCGAATTGGCATAAGAAACCGCGACAGATGTACTCGGAGTAGCATCAGTCGCAGGAGTTGCCCCGGCACCAAAGTTCCAAGCATAGTTTGCCTTTGCAAAATCAATCGCCGTATATCCAGCGTTCATGTTAGGAGTGAACTTCCACTTGGTGGAACCCGTCCCCTTGTCAATAGGAGTAGTCACCGGTTCGCACATACCGAGACCCGTAATTACTTTAACAGACGAAGAACTAGAAAAATCGACATCAATATAAATCGCCGAAGAGGAAGTTCCATCCACAATATCGAACGGATTTTTGTTGCTGCTTGAAGAATATTTTTTCGAAGAGCTGGACGATTCCACCGTTTTCTTTTCAGGGATCCACTCCCCTTCTTCACAAGTGTAGAGGTTCTTTTCTTCTTTTACGTAGACTTCCATACCCTCACGCTTGATGGAGCATCTGGGTAGGTCTTCTTCAGATTCCACAATATCATTTTCAGCAGCGGCATCTTCCTTTGTCGATGAATATTTTTCAGAAGACTTAGCCGAACTGGAAGAGGACTTCGGAGACTGCTTTTCACTAGAAACTGGAGTATCGGGATCCTCTGATTCCGATTCATCGTCTTCTGAGACCTGCTTGACATCATTGGAATTAATGACGCTCTCGTCGCCGCAGGCCGTAAAAGCCAACAGAGAAAGCGGCAATGCCAGCAAAACACCACCGAAGAAAGGACGCTTCATAAAACCTCTAGCTAAAAATCTACTAGAACAATTTATAATTTCCCTTTACAATAATCAATGATGAATCTCACTATTACCGCAAGATGATTGATTCTTGGGAATACAAAAAAAGCTCCCCGAAGGGAGCTTTTAATGAACTTCTACTACCCAACTATTGAATACCACATTTTGCCGGAGCATCCAAAACAAATTCCAAGGTAGCTCCAGAGACCAGCGTTCCTGCAGGCAATGTAATTGCCTTATAATATTCACCAGAAATTTCCACCTTGTTTACAGTACCATTGATAGGACCGTTCGCATTGCAGAACACTGTATTATTATAGCCATTAGCCTCCAAAACAACAGCAGAAGTACCAGCAGGCAAATCAATTGCACCTTGCATCTGATCTTGCTTAATCGTATACTCGGCACCTTCAGTAACCTTCACTGCAGAACAGGGCACATTGATTACCGTATTGTCAGAATTGCCAACCTTTAATGTCGGGGCATAAGAAGCCGTAGCTGCTGTAAACGAATTGGTGAAGGTTTCACCACCGTCAGTTCCATTCCAATTATAGGTCAAAGGCATAGATGCTGACGTACAGCCCGTTACAGACCAGGTAACATCGGGAGTTGCCGTATAGTCAACCGAAGCTGCAGCAGTGGTGCATTCGCAACCCGTAATCGGATCACCGTTCACCTGAAGCGGTTCGCACTGAATCGTTTCGGAACTTTCTCCTATGGTCACAGTCACCGATGCAGTGGCTGTGCCCGAATTGGCATAAGAAACAGGAGCAGAGGTACTGGGTGTAGCGTCAGTTGCAGGAGTTGCACCGGCACCAAAATTCCAAGCAAACGTAGCCCTAGCAAAATCGGCAGGTTTGAATCCGGCATTCAAGTTAGCAGTAAACTTCCACTTGGTACTTCCCGTATTCTTTTCAATGGGGGAAGTCACCGGTTCGCACATGCCAAGACCCGTAATTTCCTTAACAGACGAGGAAGACTGGTCTCCTCCCTGAGGATTATCATCTATTCTGGCAGCAGAGGAACTAGAAGTTCCATCCACAATATCGAACGGATTATGGTTGCCGATAGAAGAGGACGACTGGCCCGGGTTCGTTCCCGAATTGCCATTGTCGTTCGAGCTCGGGATATCATCCGGAGTATCTCCGTTGGGATTAGCAAAGTATTCAGCGTATTTCGACTTGCAATAATCATCTTTAAGACAACTATCCAGCCCTTCCTTTTTAAGAGCTTCTGCTTCTGCGTCGTTCGAGAGCAGAAATTTGATACCATCATCATCAGAGTTCCATTTGCTAACGGTGCCTTCACCGCAAGCCCAGAAGGATGCTCCGGCAACAACTGCAAACAAAATTCCTGCAATAAGTTTCTTATTCATAATAAAACCTCTTTGGCTGAAAAATACATTATTCAAATAGAAAATGCTACAACCAGCCTAAAATTCGTGCTTAAAAGCACATATTTTTTGCATACAAGTCGCCAACCAACGGAATGTTTGTAAACGGCGATTTACAAACTATTCTTCGTCAACCGAAATCTTACGTTGTCCGGTAATAAACTGGTGTACGTAAGGATTGCTGGTATTCTTGATTTCGTCAACCGTACCCACTTCGATAATACGGCCATTATACAGCATGGCAATACGGTCGGCCACCTTGAAGGCACTCACCATGTCGTGAGTCACCACCACAGACGTCACACCCAACTTGCTCTGCATATCTAGAATCAAGTCGTTAATCACGTCACTGGTAATAGGATCCAGACCCGTAGTGGGTTCATCGTACAAAAGGATTTCAGGATTCAATGCGATGGCGCGGGCAAGAGCCACACGTTTGCGCATACCTCCCGAAAGTTCAGACGGCATCTTGGTACGGAATTCCGGCACCAGGTTGATCATCTTCAGCTTTTCAGTCACCACATCCTGGATTTCCTTTTCGGACATCTCCGGATGATGTTCACGCAAGGCAAAGGCAATATTTTCACCGGTGTCCATGGAGTCAAAAAGAGCGCCCATCTGGAACAACATACCCATCTTGCGACGAATCGTATGCGTGTCAAAGAACTTGGGCGTACTGATAGTCACGCCGTCCACTGTCACTTCGCCACCATCCGGTTGCAAGAGCCCAATCATGTGCTTTAGAATCACGGACTTGCCGCCACCGGACTTGCCGATAATCACCATAGTCTCGCCACGGCGAATATCCAGGTTCACGTCGCAAAGAACGTCCTGCGGGCCAAAGGACTTCTTGAGCCCTTTAAGGCGAATCGCGATATCGTTTGGGTCTATTTTTACGTTAGGCATAGTGACACCTTAGAAGAACAATATAGCATCTAAAACAAAGTCTGCAACCAAAATCATAAGGCAACTGGAAACTACCACGCTCATGGTAGCGATTCCCACGCCGCGGGCACCCGCCTTGGCATTGACACCGTGGTAGTAACCCAGCAAAAAGATCAACGTTCCGAATACAAAAGACTTGAGCGTACCCGACCACAAGTCCATGGGGTCAAACAGGTACTGCATTCCGGTCACGTAAGTGTAGGTCGTAATATCGAGGCCTAGAACGCAAACAATCCAGCCACCGATAATGCCCAAGGCATTAGAAATAATGGTCAGACAAGGCACCATGGTAAAGAAGGCCACAAAGCGGGGCATGGCCAAATAGCGGTAAGTATCGAGGCCCAACACCGTATAGGCAGCCAGTTCTTCTTTTTCTTTCATGGAACCCAGTTCTGCAGCAATGGCAGAACCCACACGACCCGAAAGTACGATGGCTGTAAGCAAGGGGCCAAGCTCGATTAGAATCATCTTGCAGGCGGCAGTCCCCACAAACTTGTCGGCCACCAGGTTGTGGAATTCGAATTCTGCCTGCACTGTAGCCACCATGCCCGTAAAGATTGACGTCACGAACAACAGCGGAAGCGATGACACTCCAATGGAAATCATCTGCTTCACAATAAGCACCGGATTCTTGTGGATAAAGCGCAGCTGCTTAAGGGTATTCAACAAGATGCAAACGACTTCGCCAATAGCCGAAATACCGGTTACGAGAACCTCGCCAAACCAGATAAATGGGGCTAACAGAAACTGCATCAAAACTCCTTAATAACTTCCGAAATCAGTTGGTCCCATGTCACTTGCGTCATCGTAAGCATAGGCTTCGCCACCGCCATCCCCTTCGGGAGCGGCATCGTAGAAGGTGGTATATTCCGGAATGAAGGTCATGGGGATGTCCTTCACCGAACCGTTACGGTGCTTCGCCACAATGAGTTCTGCAGTGTGCTTGTCTTCTTCGCGGTGTGTCTGCACGAACTTGCGTTCCACGAACCACACCATATCGGCGTCCTGTTCGATAGAACCCGATTCACGCAAGTCAGAAAGCTGCGGACGTTCGCGGCCCTTTTCTTCGACCTTACGGCTAAGCTGTGCAAGCGCAATCACCGGAATCTGCATTTCCTTGGCAAGGATTTTTAAGCCACGGGAAATGGCACCGATGGCCACGGCGCGGTTTTCTTCCTTGCCCGTCTTCATGAGCTGCAGGTAGTCGATAATCAACAAGTCCAGCTTGCCCTTGCGCTTGAGCTGGCGTGCCTTGCTCATGAGTTCCATAATGCCGAGGTCCGCATTATCGTCTACGTAGAGCGGGGCCTTCTGAATGGGCGTCACAGCGGCAATCAGTTTCTTCTTTTCGTCACTATTGAGGTAGCCGTTGCGAAGCTTACTCTGGTCAATTTGGGCCTGCGAGCAAAGCAAACGCTGGGCCAGCTGCACGCCATCCATTTCGAGGCTGAAGAACGCCACATTCTGCTGGAAATTAATAGCCGCATTCGCAGCAATGGTGAGCGCGAAAGAGGTCTTACCCACACCAGGGCGAGCTGCGAGAATAATCAAGTCGGACTTTTGCAAACCGTTGGTCAACTCATCCAGTTCCGTAATGCCCGTGCGGATGCCCGTGATGCCGTCCTTGCGGTTATTCAGGCGTTCCAAAAGCGGCGTCACAAAATTCTGGATGGGCTTCAGGGAATCGCGAATCTGGTCGTCGGCAATAGCGAAAATATCGCGTTCGGCGTCTTGCAAAACTTCGTCAGGAACCGCCGCCGGATCCATGGCATTCTTGATGACTGCAGAAGAAGACTTGATCAGCTTGCGAAGCGTCGCCTTCTTGCGCAACAGTTCGATATGCCATTCCGTATTCGCCGAAGACGCCACCGATTCCATGAGTTCGAACAGGTATTCGCGACCACCCACAAGCGTAAGCTTGTTCATGGTCTCGAGTTCTGCCGCAAGGGTCACCAAGTCAATCGGCGTCACATTGCGATTCAGCGTACAAAGGGCTGTCCAAATCAGCTGGTGCTTTTCCAGGTAGAAAAAGCTTTCGTCCTTAATCGTCATGATGGCTTCGCCCATCACGTCAGGATCGCGCAAAATACTTCCAAGCAGGCAACGTTCAGCATCCAGATCCATGGGGACCTGGCGGCCTTCGTAAGAATTCTGTTGATTTTCAAAATCAGGCATCGTCGCCATCCATAATAATCTTAAGTTCTTTCAGTTTACGCCACAAAGTCGCGCGGCTGATTCCAAGACGTTTGCAGACTTCGGTGCGGTTACCGTTGCACACGCTCAGGGCACGTAGAATATGTCGGCGTTCCATTTCTTCCAGCGACAGTAACTCATCATCACCTTCGGTTTCGGCGGTAGATTTCTTTTCGGATTTCGTACTACTTTCAAAAGAAATCCCCGGCAGTTCCACCGGCTCGGCGTCAATCACCTGGGGCTCTGCGTTATGTTCCCCCTTAATGTGCGGAATCGCCACGGTCTGTTCCCGGGCACATTGCTGGACTTCTTCGGGCAAGTCTTCCAGGCGAATTACGCCTCCCTCGGCCAGCACGGTGGCATGCTCGATAATGTTTTCCAGCTCGCGGATATTACCCGGGTAAGAATACTTGGTCAGCGCGTACAAGGCCGCCGGTTCAAGATCCACAATGTCCTTTCCCTGGGCATCCTTGTTTTTCAAGATGAAATACTTGATCAAGTTCGGCAGCGCAGGCTTGCGTTCGCGGAGCGGCGGCAAAAGCAAGTGGAAGGTGTTCAGGCGGTAGTAAAGGTCTTCGCGGAACCGGCCTGTCTGCATGGCCTCCTGCAAGTCGCGGTTGGTTGCAGCCAGAACACGTACGTCCAAGTACTGCGGTTGGGTATCGCCCACACGCCTAATTTCATGGCTCTGCAAAAAGCGCAAAAGCTTGACCTGGGTAGCAGCAGAAAGTTCACCCACTTCATCCAAGAAAAGCGTTCCGCCGTTAGCAGATTCGAACAAGCCCTTCTTGTCGGCGGTAGAACCCGTATACGATCCCTTCTTGCTACCGAAGAGTTCGCTTTCGACCAGGTTCTCAGGAATGGCACCGCAGTTTACCGCCACGAAAGGTTCGGCGGCACGCTTGCTATAGCGGTGAATCACGTTGGCCAGGAATTCCTTACCCGAACCGGATTCACCGGTAATAAGAACCGTACTGTTGGTGGGAGCCACCTTGTAAACGGTCTTCAGAATCTTGCGCATCTCGGGGGTGTTCCCCAAAAGGCCATCCAGCACCTGGGATTCCATGAGCTGGTTGTTGGACTTGTTCAGCTGCTGGGCCCGCACCTTTTGCGCCGTCGATTCCAGCTGCGAAATCGAGATAGGCTTTTTAAGGAAGGTGTTTGCACCGCGGGTAATGGCAGAAGCCGCCCCCTGCCAGTTGCGATCATCGCACAGCACAAAGATTTCAATGCCCGGGTGACGCTCCTTCAAGAAGCTCACCATATCCATATTGTCTTGCATCAAAAAGGGAACTTCGATAAACGCCAGGTCTATCGAATTCTTCTTGACGATGGGCATTAAATCACTCTCGCGGGTACAGGCGAACAAGGTCGTTCCTGCAACCGACCAAGAGTGCTGGATATCGTCGATAAATTTCTGATCTAAGTCCGCGATCAGGATATTCATCGCGACCTACTACGAATGGCTCTTGATGATTTCTTCGACCTTCGCACGAAGGGCTTGCAAGTCCACAGGCTTGTTGAAGGTTGCCGCGGCATCAAAGTGCTGGGCGGTCATCAGGTAGTCTTCGGCAGAGGTACGGCCACCACCGCTCACGGCGATAGTGCGGTCACTCATATTCAAGCGGCGCAGATCCAGAATGACTTCGTAACCATCCACATCCGGCATAATAATGTCGGTGATGATTACGTCATAGGTCTTGTTCTGGTAAAGAGTCTTAGCTTCTTTACCATTCTTTGCCGTTTCCACATTGTAGCCCTTGATTTCAAGAGCGGACTTGAGCATCAGATTGAACTGCTCATCGTCATCGATAATCAGGATAGTAGGCACTAGCCCTCCTTCGTTTCAGTTTCCATTGGCCAATATAGATAAAATGTAGTTCCTTCACCCAATGTTGTCTGCACTGTAAAATAGGCATTGCCCTCTTTTAATAGCCTCAAGGCCGAAGAAAGACCCAATCCCAGGCCTTCACCAGGGGCCTTAGTGGTAAAAAACGGTGCAAAAATGCGTTCCAGGGTGCCCGAATCCATGCCCGTACCCGTATCGGAGATTTCGAACTTGGCATAGTTACCTGCAGGTACTGGCGGAGCATAAGGTGTCACCAGCTGGGTTTCGAGCACTTCAGGGTACAACTTAAAGGTCAGGGAACCGCCCTTCTGCTTCATGGCAAACAAGGCGTTGTTCGCAAGGTTGCTGATAATGCGGTCAAGAGAAGCCACAATGCCGCGAACCTTGAGACTCTTGTCTAGTTCCTCACTGTGCACCTTGACGTTAGGCGGCAAGGTCAAGGAAATCTTGCGGACCACATCTTCGATAATCATGTAAGGCGAGAACACAATCGCAGGGGTAGCCGCGTTGGCATTGCCTCGAATGGCATTCAAGAGTTCGTTGAGGGAATCCTTTCCGCGCTGGGCAGCCTTCTTCGCTTCCGAAATAAAGGTGTAAACCTGTGACTGTTTGTCTTCGATCACTTCTTGCGCAATTTCCAAGAAGCCCAACTGCGAACCGAGAATATTGTTGTAGTCGTGCGCAAAAGCTCCACAAATGGTGCCCAGTTCTTCAAGACGGGAATGGATGAACTTCTGTTCGCGCAACACGTTCCGTTCGTATTCGAGTCTGCGCTGTTCGGTCATATCCACCTTGAGGCACAAGGTTTTGTAAGGAGCCTTGCCCTGCTGAATGATCGGAATATACATGTTGTCGAAGGTCTGCACCAGTTCGCCCAAACCTGTAAGACGGTTTGCTTCGTCCTGGGAAATTTCAACACCGTCCTTATCTTCGAAGGAGGTATTGACCCTGACTTCGCCCTTTTCGCGGGCTTCCTTTTCGTATATCGAAATGTCTTCGTTGTTGTCGCGGGCACCTTCTCGGGAACCACGCTTCGCAAGATCCAGCTGGTTCTGCTTCTGGTACACGCCCAGTTCGCTCTTGTACCACACTCTAAAGGGAAGTGCATTAATCAAGGTATTCAGCACGTTTTCTTTTTCGGCCTTGATAGACGCTTCCTTGTTCAAGCGGTCCTGATAACGCACCAGGTCATGGGTATATTCCACATACTGTTCGTTAAGGGTCTTCAAGTTCTGCTGCAGCAACAAGGTCTTGGACTGGTCCGTAAAAAAGGCAACGTTAACCATCGTCAAAAGGGTCTGTCGGCACTTGAAGAAATAAATCTTCATCACATGGGTTTCGCCATTAATATTCATGCGGACATCGCTATAAACTGACTCCCTGAAGAAATCCAGGTTCGGCGGCAAAACATTCTTGATGGACTTTCCGCACAAATTAACGGACGACTGTCCCAAAAGCTTGGACGCACCATGGTTCACGGCCTTGATTCGTCCGGCATCATCGTAATAGATAACACCGTCTTCGATCTTGGTAATCAGCTTTTGCAAAAGCCAGAAGGCGCCCAAATCACGAAACCTAGCCGACGTATAGTACTGGCCGCAAAGCAGGGCCAGGAATAACGTCAGGAACTGGTGCCACACAAAGAACTGGAACCCTCCATGCCATGCGCCAAAATCCTTAACAACCGGAATCACAAAATCAAACAAGACGGCAACGATGAGGCACAAGGTAAAGCTACCGGCCATATAGGCCCCCGTATACTGTACCGTCAAGTCCAGGGAGTGAATCGATCCGCGCAAAAGCTGGTAGATAATAATCAGGCAGGGGGGTAAAAAGAACAGCACATAGACAATGGTAAAGGTCTTGAAAATCGGAAGCCCATCAAAAGGATGGAATCCGAAAAAGTCAAATTCAGACACCACATTGGGGCAAAAGACAAACACGCTGGTAAGCGCCAAAATGACAAAGGTTCCCACAAAGCCGGACATAGTCTTGAAAATCGTCCGGCGAGTGTACAGAACCAATTCGCCCATGTCATAAACGGCAACACCTACGCGCACCCAGCATAAAGCCTGCAAGCCAAAAAGAAGCTGACGGCCAATGTAGAGGCTCGAATCGTCAGGGGACATGGGTCCACTGAAAAAGATGATGCCCAAAATACTACAAGCGTTCCAGGCAATATTTGCAAGCACCATGATGCGCAAGGGTTTCGGCAAACGGCGTGCCGTCATCTTGCGCTCTAGTAATACCGGGTAATAAAACGATACAATAAGGGCTAGTACCGAAAGCACCAAAAGATATGGAGAATCGGAAAACAAGCTCTCAGACATTTTATTTTACCCGCTTGACACCAAATGTGGACGTTTTATCGTAGGAGTTCTTGTTGCTGAACTTATCCGCATTCTCAGAATTGGGGTTCGCAACGAACTTAGTATCCACTTGCAATTTATAAATATAAGCGCCCGTGGCAACAGCCCTTCCCTTTTCTGACTGGATTCCGACCTGGGTATTGGCCCATTCCACGTAGAAAATGACCTTACCCGACGAAGAAAGGTATTCGGCAGAGGGAACAACGTATTTACCCGACACTCGGTTCACGAAGCTGCCCAGGTTCGTGTAAATCGGCATATCGTAGTTGACTTTCAGGCTATCCCAGGCGGCAGGATCGCCACCCGCAGAGCCACGCGGCACGGTCATCTCGATTTTCCAGATAGCCCCCTGAATACCGGTAGTATCGATACCCTGGGCAATCACCTGGCCGCCACGAATCAAGTCCAGCTTGTGGGTTACGGGGTTCAGCACGTACAGGCGCATATTATCCTGAGCCTGCACCTGAGAACGGAAATCACCGCCCGAACGAGCTACGCCGCTTTGAGCAGCTTCATTTTGCATGGTCACGACAAACTTGATTTTCGGATCGCCGGCACTCATAATCGGAACCCACGGGGCATCCGTCGCGGGCATGTTGCCCAAGGCATCCCGCAGGGCGCTGAATTGCTTCGGTTGCAGGCGCACATAGTCGCCATCACCTACAGTAAGCGGACTCTTCTTGTCATAGAACGCATTCATGCCCATCTTAGACGCCGAAATAGTCAACGTCTGGACAGAATGCTTGTAAATGGCCGTATCGCTGTCAGAAATCTTTTCGCGGTAATACACCAACGAAGAATCCGTAACGTTTACCGGTTCACTCAAGTCAAGGTCAAGGAAATCAATCTGGTCGGACTTGGACATGTCAACGGAGGCTGCCACAATCACAGGACCAACCAAATCCTGTCCCAGCACCGAGTTCATTTCGTACGAAGCACCGGAGCCCAAATGCTGCGCCACCAGGCCAGCTCCAGAGACCGGCATTCCCTTGAGCGTGCCTTCGTAGGTTCCGCCAGTAATACCGTAGCTGAAGGGCGAAGGCAGGCTGATAGTTGCCGTCATGCCGTCTGCAGCATATTCCGGAACAGATCCTGATACCCAGAGGGTTTCGGGAATCTGGATGCCGAACACAAGGGACAAGCTATCCGGGTAATGCTTAGGATCTATGGGACGTTCATATTCGATGTAAATGTATTCGGCATAGCCGTCTTCGTTCTTATCCGAAATAGAAGCGTACGTCATAGGCACCGGAATCAACTTAAGCGTAATGGGGAGCTTTGGCTGACCGCAGGTGGAAGAAACTTCGTTGCCATTCTTGTCTTTAATGACACCATTTGCCAACAGCTGGGCAAACATGCCTTCGGTCACCACGGAATTACCGTTTGCATCAAAGTCCACTTCGAATTCCCACACATTCATAGATTCATTATAAATCTGCGAGAACCTGACCGTAGGTGCATTCACCTGGGTAGTGCCATTCTTAGCAAACAAATTCACCGGCCAATCGGTACCCGGAGCTGAAATCGGTTCACTGAACTGCATATACACGCGGTCACTCTTTGCCGTATCCAGGCGTTCCAACACAGCCACTGCCAAGAGCGTCGGAGCGACACCGTCTTGGTAGAAGTCCGTATGACTTTCGACCGACGAGCCCACATTAGTGTACAACGTAATGGAGCCGCTGGGAGCCGTATTGATAGAAGTATCCTTGATGTTGGCCTTTACCACCAGATTCCTGCCACTAAGGCTAATGACATCGGTCGAGGTAATCGTATCGGTACCGTACACAAAGCTCACCGACTTGAAGGACTGCTTTTCCTGATACTCGTTCGAAAGAGTAATATTGATTGCGTCAGGCACATTGTCGCAATCCGTATCCACCATCTTGGCCAAGTCAATAATGGGCCAGGGCGGAAGTTCTTCGATATTCAACTTTGCATAGGCAACATCATAATCGAATTGAGTCGATGTTCCAGCCGCCTTCGCAAACAAGGTAGTCGTCAGGACTTCTTCGGAACTTACATAGAATACGGCTTCGCCGTTCACCAGCTGAATGCTGGTAACAGGAATCGTTGCCGTCATGGAACTCCAGAAACGAACGTTTCCAGAAGTCGTTCCCAATTCAATAGAAATATTCACCGTATCCAAAAGCTGGGCAAGAGAATCCAGCAGGTAAACATGGACTTCAACCCTCTTGGGGTTCGAAGGATCCGAGGTCCGGTAAGTTGTATAAGCATTCTTGTCGAAAGTGAGGAATCGCTTTTCCAGCGGCGTGGTAATGGTATCAATTTCCACATTACTACGCACCACGGCGCAAGCGCAGTCGTACTTATTCTTCCCAGTATAACCCGGCAAACCCGCAACGTGATTGTGCCAGCTTACCCATTCCATATAGTTATTGCCATAAGCAAGGGTCGTATCTTTATTGAACACGTAAGAATCCATACGCGTTCCATTGTCATAAACAAAATTCTGCGGTTTTCCATTCATCTCCAGGTCATCCAGAATTCCTGTCGGAGTAACCTTGCTATAGCCCTGGTAAGTAGTCTTGTAATCTTCTTTTTCAATAGAATAATAGGGACTCATGAAAGGCTTTTCAAAATCAAGAGTAACCGTACGGTGTACCTGGGGACCATTTTCCGGCGAATAATCCGGGCCATAGCCAAAGATATGCTTACCATGGTAATAGACCGTCACATAGGGGTCACGAGTATACGCAACAACCGTGTCGCCCTGGCTGTCTACTTCCAAGTCAGCCGTTTCGGCCAAATTAAAGTACGGGCCATTCTTAAGATTAATTCCTTCGAAATATTCAGGATCACCATCGGCCTTATGAGGTTTAATCGACCATCCATTTTCAAAGTTCTTAAATGTTCCATTTTCAAACTTAAGCTGGAAAATCATACGCCCAGAAACCGTCAGCGTATCCTTAATCGTTACAGGCAAATAGTAATTGATGCCATCCAATTGCAAACTTCCATAGATAAGCCCACCCTGTACGATCGACGTCATTTGTCCATTGCCCTTCCAATTCTGGCTCATATTTGCCCATTCAAAAGGTTTAATCGTACTAGGAGACTTAATAGTGTTTGTATCTCCTAAATAAAGTCGTACTTCGAAATCATAAAAATCCAAAGTATCGTTATTCGTCAACGTAACCCAGAATTCAAAGCAATCTTCCCACTTAGAGCAATCCGCTTGGTAACTACTGGGTTTGATGAAAATGGCCAAATCCGCATAGGAGGCTTCACTTTCGGTAGTAAAGCTGTAACCAGCACCACCATTGTTATCGTCCGACATGCCCGAAGAAACGCTAAAGTAATAAGTGGTTCCCGCCTTGAGATTTGTGAGTGTCACCTCGTGGAACAACACCGCCCCATCGCTTGACACCTGGGTTTCATTAAGCGCCGACATCGAAGTTCCGTAATTCACCACGCCATTGGAACGAATATCGGTCCACCAGTAAATCTTGGCACTACGGTTATCAACCTGGCAAATTGTCACACCGCTAATGTTGGGCTTCACATTGGTCATGGTAAATTGATACCATTGCCCATGATTGTCATCGGTAGAAATATTGCGTTTGGTATCCATTCCTTCCAAGAAGAAGTAGTAGGTCTTGCCCATTTCAAGACCTTCGAGCGTCACCTCGCCGCCCTTAGAGGCCGTTTCTTGCTGCACGGACTTGGCTCCCATCTTGTCGGGAGTCGTATTGTAGAACACCGTCACGAGTGCAACTTCATTGGCATCCCAGCTTACAATGGCAGAAGTTTCGGTAATCGGAGTTCCCTGAATGTTACTGAACAAGGGACCATCATAATCAGGCGGAAGCGACTGCGCCAAGCTCTGCGCCGGAAACAGGAACTGAGCCGAGAAGTCAATGCAGGTCTCGGTCGATGTATACTTTTCCCAGTCTTCAATCAAGGTCTTGTCTGGGGCACGTCCACCCATCAAGGCACCAATAGGGCACCTGTATTCATAGGGCATGGCACCGGCATTATAGCCATCGGGGTTTGCCGAACGGTTATGCGGATGCTGCGGGTTCTTGTCACCAGCACCCATCAAGAGCGAAATATCCCAAGGGTTTGCACCCAAGACATAGTACATATTGTCTAGAGCTACCTTCAGGTAACCTTCGTCTTTCGTCAACTCGTACAACAGGAACACAGCAACTGCAGACCCCATATTGTAGCGCATCACGCCCCAATCGAAGCTTGTCCACACCAAGTTATATGGAGGGCCGACATGAAGGCTAGAAGATCCTTCGCGAGGTTCGGCATCGCCTGATCCCGGATAAAAAACAGCAACGGAGTCATAAAGTACCCCCCCCATTTCAATTCCACTTGAGTTGGTTTGAACTTGCTTACGGAAGGAAGCCATCACTCGCTTAGACAACATATCCCGTTCCTTTTGGGATATATTGAATTTTGTTTCATATTCAGGATCATTCAAAATCAATTTCTGCATAGCAAACAGGACATAGGCGAAAAGGTTCTGGTAGTCAGTGGCCCACGAGTTATTAAAACCGGATTCCATAGCCATCACCCCTCCCTCAAAGAAGGCCAAATCATACTTGGCATGGGCATTTGAATCCAAGTCCTTGTTTTTATATAAATCATAAGCATAGGACGTGTCTCCGGTGGCATACCAAAGCGATACTGCGGCAGCGGCGACATCGTCTTCGCAAAGGCCCATGCCAGAATAGTAGCCCTTTCCTTCAAATTCAGGATTCTTGTGGCGATAGGTCGTCGCCTTACCCTTTCTCGCACAACCATCAGAACCAGAATAATTTTTGTATGTCGGCATCACAATTTTCGAATAAATGGTCTTTGCCGCATTAAGAAGAGAATCTGCATAAACCGGATTATAAGGTTTGATACCAGCAGCCACATTCGCCAATGTCGCTGCATAGATACCAGCCACATTCGTACCAATTCCACTGATAACAAAACGATCCGGGCCGCCCTTCGTTCGCTTCTGTTTGTCTTGACGCTCAGGCAAATCCCAGTATTCATGATCATAATCACTCATGCCCACGGTATGGTACATATCGCCCTTTTCAATTAGGCCGTCTTCTACCGACGCATTATAGAGTTTCATAATGTAATCCGTACCGACTTTGGCTTCCCACAAAATATCCGGATAGCCATCCGGTATGGTATCGCCATAAGAATGGCCAAAGCGGTCTTCAGCCTTGTCCTGATATGTCAAGTAAACCAGGGAAAGCACATAAGAGGTATAGCCCACTGTTTCGGCGACTTTAAAGTGGTCACCGCAGTCATGCCAACCACCCGTCAAGTCATGACTCACTTCTGAACCGTCTTTCAAATGGCACGGCGCATGGAAATGTGAATTGGTATTGCCGCAACGCTGAATGCCAAAGAACATCAGGGACTTTTCAAGAATTGAATTATATATAGACGGGTGAATATGGAATGTTGCCGAAGTATCGCTCCCTACCACCACAAAATATTCACCCGGCGAACTTGGAGAAAAGCCCGTAAAGTCCGCCCTATAAAGCGCTTCTTTTTCAGTACTGACAGAATCCAGATTTCCGAACGTATAAAGATTATCCAACGAATTAAAGGCACCCCTCACCCAAATGTTCGGTTTAATGACGCTGGGGGTAATCAAGCTTAAAGAACCGCTCCAAGCCTCGGCACCGCTATTGGCGTCAATCAGCTTGAACTTGGTATCCGACGGATCTGCCACGTAGGCGTACTTGTAATGATCCGGCCTATAGCCAGCCTGGTTCACGCGAATGACTCGACGGTTATAGACATTCATCGAATCCAGATAGCGACGGCTGTGCACCTTGTCGGTACGGTCAATATCAGGCAGAGCATCCGCCAGGGCAAAGTCCATGGCGAAGAACACCAGCAACAAAATAGTCTTTAATACGTTCTTCATAATCTTACTTATCCTCCCACAAATAATTAAAAAAAGAGAATGCGCCACCCCCTGGCACATTCTCTTCCATTTTTATTTTCTAGCTCTTCTGAAACCGAACGTCTTGGTAAACGTATCGCTATCCTTGAACGTTTCGGTGCGGTCACCTTCGTCAGCTTTCTGCGGCAGGTAATCGCTCTTCGCATCGGTCAGGAACTTCGCGATGTAAGGACCTGTACCAATCTTCTTGCCCTTGGAGCTAACCGGATAATCCACAGGAGCGCACCATTCCAGGTAGAGCGTCAAGACGCTACCCGCAGAAATGTAGTCCTGCATCTGCGACGACATAAAGGAATAAGTGGCCTTGTTCACGTAAGAGCCCATATTGCTAAAGGCATCCATTTCCAGCTTAACCTTGTAGTCGCGCTTTGCCTCACCCAATTCTGTCTTCTCGAGCACATCGGGCAATGCAATTTCGATCATAAACACCGGACCAGCATGGTGGTAATTCCTGATCGGAGCACTGAACACATCGTGCAGTTCGCTTTCACCTTCGGCCAGCACCACTGTTTCTCCGACTTTATCCAGAGTGGTCAAGCGGAAGTTGACATCCTGACTCAGCGGAATGCCTCCGTAGTAAACAGAATCCGGGCTCCTGGACTTGGTCACGCCATCCACAGCCGTAATCGTAAACCTAATCTTCGACACAGAACCCGTCACCGGCACCCAAGGCGTTGCGTATCCAGCATACTGGCCGGACTTATCCTTAAAGTAACTCGTTTCGGAATCCGAGATCAAGCGCACCGAGTCCGCAATCCAAATGGCTTCATCGTATTTGTGCCTGTAAGTCAGCTTAGCCGAAGTCGAATTCACGATATAATTGAGCGACAACTTGGGATTCTGCTTGGGACTATAGAACACTCCCGCCTTGCCATCGCGATTGCGTTCCACCACGTAGGGGTGATCCGATATCGTATCCAAAGGTTCAGACATCGTAAGCGTCAGGAAGTCCTGCGAGCCATAATCGTCTTCCTTTGAATCAATATCCTGCCATACGGCGCTCAAAATAACAGGCGGGCACTTATCTACAACCGGGTAGAACTTGTCAAAGAATCCACCTTCAGGGCCAAGACGCGGTGTCACGCGGCCATAAGTTTCATAAGGTCCCGTAGTCGATCCGTAGGCAAAGGAATTTTCGGATGTGAACTTGATTGTAATCACCGAAACAGTATCGTCCACCGTCACAGCTACGACAGAAGAATCCGGGCCCAACACGTTTTCGGTATGCTGGCCGTATTCATAGGTATGTTCCCATTCCGGCAGCAGGTTCCTAACTTCGCCATTCAGGCCCCATTCCACCACAAAGCTATCCAACATGTCCTTGGGACGGAGCTTCTTTTCGAATCGCAGATAGAGTTCGTTGACATAGCCGTCACCTTCGGGGTCACGCATTTCGGCAAGGGTAACAGGCACCGGTCTCGGCGTTTCAACCACCTTAATCTGCGTACAGGCCTGGGCAGGATCCAGCAAGTTGAGAGCCTTGTCGGCCACCATATTCGGCTTGACCGTTACCGTCACACCTTCCTTGACAATGTTACCATCAGTATTGCCCGTGATAGCATAGAGCCAGCTCTTGCCGTCATTACTGGTTGTTGCCTTGCCCACCACGTTGATGGCGGCACCCGTGGCACCCATAATTTCCAGGGGCCAGGCGCTTGCCGAATTCAGCATCACCGGTTCAGTAAAGGCAATCATCAAGGTATCCTGTTCATATTGATGGTCAGGATTTTCAAGAATCGTCACGCTCAAAAGCTGCGGCAAAATACCATCGGTAATAGCCATCTTGCTAGCATTGGTAGCACCTTCAGCCTTCATGTACACCGTCGACATGCCCGAGGGTGCCGCCGTCGCTTCAATTCCAAGCGTTGCAGGCAGCTCAATGGTCACGACGTCTTTGTCTCGAGCCTTCGAGGCGTCAACCTTAAGCGTAACCGTGTCGGTCATGCCTGGCAAGTACACGCGAATACTGTCGAAACTGTATTCGTCAACAAGCACATTGCTAAAGGAAACCTCCAACTTGTCGGCAATGTTGTCACAGTCGCTATCCTTGGCCAAGACTTTGGTCGGTTCAGGATACTTGGACTCAGAGTAGAAGCTCTGCTTCGAAACATCTTCCTCGTCATCGGGGTCAATATAAATCACCTGGATCGTATCACCTGCAAAGAACGAAATCTGGGTGCCGTTTCTTGCTTCGGGAGCCACGGACAAAGCCGTAATTGCAGCAGAGCTCTTGAAGCTACCCGGATTCGAAGCATCTTCCACCATCTTGACCTTCAAGGTGTCATTCTTTCTACCGTTAATCACCAGGACTTCAACCGGAGCCGAAGAGCCGGCCTTATCCTTGTCGTTCAGGTAAATGTAGAAGCGGGTATTCGACGGATCTGCAGGAGATGTCACCGGGTTACCCTTTTCGTCCTTAATGGTAAGGCTAGAAGCCGTAAGGTTGCCGCGCGTAAACTGCACGTAGTAAGTGCGATTCACAAAGGTACAACCACCATTTTCGGAACATTCTTCACATTCAGGGTCAGCACCAGCAAAAATGGTCAAGTCGATCTTGTTACTACCGATCTTCATCTTCACCGGGATATTGAGGGACCAAAGTCCGGTAGAGTCAATTACGCCACCGCCATCGGTCACATTATAGTGAGCAATCACCTCGCTATTATCCGAAATCAAGAAGATTTCGTTACCAATGCGATCCACATGAGCCTTGATTTCGGTTCCGTTCGCCCAAATGCGGGTAATATAGCCACCTTCCGTAATGTGGGCATAACCCTTCACATACACCGTGCTGCTAGTCTGGTCAATCTGCACATAGGAATTGTTAGACACATTGAATGGAGCATCCAGGGTCACGTCCATTTCGTAATGCGCCTTCTTGGTGGTCATTTCCTGATGAGACGGGCTGTAGCCCCAAATGAATTCGTTCTTACGGTAAACCGTAATATACGGGTTAATCGCAATTTCCACATCGGAGTCGCCATATTCCTTATCTTCTTCCGGCATACCGGCATAATCGGCACCATCCACGAGGAATTCGTGCGGACGCCAAGACCAGTCGCCCGAATTTTTATCCATTCGCTTTTTCGGTTTTGTACGCAGGGTTTCACAAGTCTTAAAGCCATCATTCGAAAGGCCCTGAGAGAATGCAAAGTCCAAACGAATTCTAGAAGCGGACTTCATTTCAGTGCCGCCAAGAGGTACGGGGAAATAGTAAGAATACTTACCCGTAGCAGCATCATAGGTATCGTCCAAACGCTGAGGTCTTGCATTTCTCATAAGATAACGAACATCATTACCGACATCCTTTCCATTTTTATCGAGGAGCGGATGGTTAAAGCCTGCTTCATCATAAGCCTGCGGAATATCCACGTCAATAAGCATCCCACAATTATCCACTTCTTCGGGCAAAGCGGTAAAGTACATACGCAATTCAAGGCTATCGAAGGGTCTGGATTCGTTATTGTAAATATTCAAATTCAAGAAATCAAGACCGCCAAATTCGTACTGGTAAGCACGGACGCTAAAGTCGTACCAGCCCACCGGAGTAGTAAACCTAAGCATGTCTCCCGTCTTATCATCCACATTGGTGAACTGGCCATTGCTTTCCACCATGTAGTAGTAGGTTGTCTGTTCCTTAAGGCCACCAATCTTCACATAATGGAACTTGGTCGGAATGCCAGACACGTCGGCATTGCCGGAACCGCTGTTAAAGGCGTATTCAGCAGCCGTCGTATGGGGAATCGTATCCCAATAAACCTTAGATTCGTATTCACCATTCGGGGTGTACCACATGATTTCGGCACTATCGCCAAACATGTTACAGACGGTCACGTTGGTAATCTGGGCACTTTCAACCGAGTTGAGGGTGGTAAAGCTAAACGGTGTCTTGGTACTATCGACCATGTACTTGAGCGTAATGTTTTCTGGATTATAGGCATTTGCGCCTGCCGTATAGAAGTAGTAAGTGGTGCCGTTCTGAAGTCCGCGCAAGACAATTTCATGTTGCACGCCCGCCACATTGTTTTCGGGGACCACCGTTTCGTTCATTGCATTTTCGCTAGTACCGTAATAAAGGCTCACCGTACCACGAGTAGAAAGCTTAACCATCACAATAGCAGAGTCCATGCTTACGTGGCGAATTTCCACACTCACACCCGGAGCTATCGTGCGGTCAAACTTGGCTGCAGCAAGCATGCCCGAACTTACGAGAGTTGCAGCGGCATCGATACAGGTTTCAGACTTATGATAGTCTTCCCAGCTTTTATTGTCAGGAACCATTGAATTTTTCGTCCCCGGCACAACGCCACCATAAAGAGCTCCCACAGGCGGCCTGTACTTGTAAGAAGCACCCGGCATATTCTTGCCTTCGGGGTTGGCGGCACGGTGATGGGGGTGAGCATCGTTCTTGTCACCAACACCCAAAATGTACGATACATCCCACGGGTTCACTCCCAACAAGTAGTTCAACTGGTTAATGGCCAACTGGTGCATTTCGTCAGCTTTCCAGTCCACAGCCCCCATATTCGGGAGTGTCAAATTCTGCTTCTCGATATCCTTTGCCACATCGGCGTAGGCCAAGACTTCAAAGATATTGCCCGCCTGGTAACGGTTGTAAATCCAGTCCTGGTCAGTCTGCATGGAATACCAAATCGGGTCATACTTCACCTCATTCATTTTCCAGCCAATTCCATTCCAGCCAGTACTCTTAGGCAACACAATCGTCGCGGTACCTTTACTGACATCGCCCAAATTGAAAATCATGTTCACGATACAGTCTTCAATTGCGTTAAGGCGTTCCTCTGCAGTAAGTCCGTACTCGTTGATAGCCTTATTTTCGTCAGCAAGAATCAACTTATAAAGAGCATAAGTGGCATAGGCGTAAGAATTTGCCCAGCTGGTGTTCTTGCCATTTTTCAAGAAACCTTTGTCAGGCGACACAAACCAGCCACCCTTGAAATAGCCCGGGCCGTCCTGATCAGGCAGCACCTGACCGGTATACATATTCGAATTACGGATCATGTCATCGGCATATTCCTTTTCGCCCGTCGCATAAAGGAGGGCCACAGAAGCCAAAGCCATGTCATCCACGAATTCGTTGTTACCGTTATAGGCCGGGCTAGACCATCCCGCAGCCTTCGTATTGTGCGTGAACTTTTTCCCTTGGGCAAGATCCTTACCGAACTTATACATTTCCCTAGCAACCTTCAAGCAGCTGTCAGCGAAAGGTTTATCGTATTCGGCGTACATTTTACTAAGAATAGCCAGACCTGCAGCCGTTTCGCCACCGATATTGGCACCGATTTCGCCCATGCGCACCGTTCTAGAAAGCGGACCTCCTCTGCGGAGAGCCGGATCCCCCTTGCTCGGGTCCATAGGCAACTTGTCCTGGGTTTCCGGACGGCCCCACCAGCCGTGGTCCGAACCAAAATCACCCACAGAAAGGGCCATATCGTCAATGACCCCCTTTGCACGTCTGTAAGCTCGCAACACAAAGTCAGCACCATGCTTTGCTTCGCGCAACATGTCCGGGATACCATCCCTATTGACGGTTTCGCCATGGTTAAAAGCGTAGTGGTCTTCGTCAGCGTCCGCATTCGTTGCGGCCATCAAGGCTGCCACCATAAAGGCATACATCTGGGTCTGGGATTCTTTCAGATGGTCACCACAGTCATAATAGCCGCCTTCCAGAGTTCCCGCCAGGGACTGGTCAAAAGTATACACACCGGAATCTGAAGATGCACCACCATCCAAGGTATGGCTTGCCGGATGGAACCAGGAATCGCCATAACCACTACGGTTAATTCCATAGAACTTCAGGGCAGCGTCCTTCACCATGGAATACACCTTATTGCTCACAATGAAGGTGCTGGAAATATCGTCGCCCACCTTGATACGCAGTCGGGTTTCCGTAGGAACGTTGCCCGGAATACGGCCAATCTGGATAATGCCGGACTGACCGGTAATATCCACCTGATAACGTTTCTGGTCATTGGTGGCCGCATTTGTACCAGCAATAATAGTCCAGTCAGAAGACGTTTGCTGACCGCTACTGGCAAATTCTCCCGTCACCTTCGGATTCAATGATTTACCATTGATATCCACCACTTCAAAAGAGCTCGCCGTTCCAATGTAGTAGAACTGCTTTTCGGGGTCGCTTTCCAAGTAACCGGCCTGGTTAATACGAATCGGCGACATGCGGTAATTAATCGCATCCAAATAAGCCTGGTTCAAGGTATCGGGAATAAGAGCGTTCGGCACATAAGAGGCCGGAGTGCGGTTCTTGGGCACCATGTTGTGCTTAACCGTCACCGTTGTATCGTAATGATCAAAGACAGTGCTATCCCAAGTTAGCGGATAGATCGGGCGAATCAGGTCGTAGGGAGTAGGTTGTTCTTGTTCGGCGGCAAAGGCAACCGAAACAAACGCAGCCATGGTTAGTGCGGCAAACAGATTCTTTTTAACAGGCACAATAGCCTCCTTTATAATACAACCAACACGGGTACTGCTGATACCCGTTTCAAAGATCCCAAATACACAAATCTAAAAATAGATTTATAATGCTCAAAACGGACTACCTAAAAACAGAAAATGTTCCCTTTTTGCTCTCAAAAACGGCAAAAACCGATGATTTAAAGCACGCTATTTTACATAACAGATTTTAGTAAGAAACACACAGAATAAAGTTTAAAGAAGTTTACAAAACAGGCGGTATAAAGGAAAACAAAAAGGGTCGACGCCCGTAGGCATCGACCTCTAAAAATCTGTGGATTTCAAACCGCTAGATTAGTCCTTGCCGGTGAAGATGATCACGAGCACGGAGGCAACGAAGGCGGCAGACACGATCAGGAATTCCCAGGGGTTTTCCATGATGGTGGACTTTGCAGAACCGGCAGAGCTATTTTCGAGAGCAGCCTGTTCTTCGGCCTTGGCCTTGGCAGCTTCTTCAGCAGCCTTCTTTTCTTCTTCGGCCTTGGCGAGAGCAGCGCTATCGACCGGAGCTTCTTCAGCCTTAGCTTCGAGCACTTCGGCAGCGGCAGTATCCTTGGCAGGTTCGGCAGCTACAGCGGCTTCGGCAGCAGGTGCAGCGGCAGCAGAGTCAGCCGGGGCTGCAACGGGAGCGGCAGCTTCAGCAGCAGGAGCAGCGGCTTCGGCAGGTGCAGCAGCTTCAGCGGCAGCAGGTGCTTCGGCAGGAGCGGCAGCGGCTTCAGCCTTCGGGGCTTCAGCAGGGGCAGCAGCAGGAGCGGCTTCGGCCTTCGGAGCTTCGGCGGCAGGCTGTGCAGCAGGGGCTGCGGCAGCGGGAGCAGCAGCTTCAGCCTTCGGGGCTTCGGCAGGAGCAGCGGCAGCAGCAGGAGCGGCCTTTTCAGCCGGGGCAGCAGCCTTGGCATCCTTAGCGGCGGGGGCTGCGAAAACAACAGCAGAGGCAAGCACGGTTGCCAACATGAGAGTCTTGATCTTCATAGTATCCTCTTCAGTTTAAACTTTTACGGTGTAAAAAATAGTACATATTTGGGGCTTTCGCCAACATTTTCATAAAAAAAGTTCAAATTGTCGCCTATTTTGTACCTTTTATCGCAAATTTGAGAAATATATCACACTCAAATCGGCAAGACCGCTCTATTTGGTCAAACATTTAGACGAAAGAACGGGCTTCGACCTACAGACGAGTGACGAAAGAAATTTTAAATTAAACGGCAAAAAAGATCAACCCCATCAACAGAGACACAATTATGGCATTCAAGTACGAAGCTACCGTGCAGCACGGTGAAGATACTACCGAATACGTAAACCTCGGCAAAGACGGCGTTACCGTTGCCGAATTCGAAGGCAAGAAGATCCTCAAGGTTTCCAAAGAGGCTTTGACCAAGATTGCCCAGGCCGCTTTCGAAGAAGTTGAATTCTGCCTGCGCCCGGCCCACACGGCCAAGGTCGCCAAGATTCTCCAAGATCCGGAAGCTTCGGACAACGACAAGTTTGTCGCCCTCACTATGCTCAAGAACGCCTGCGTTGCCGCCAAGGGCATCCTGCCGTTCTGCCAGGACACCGGTACTGCTATTTGCGTTGCCCACAAGGGCCAGCAGGTCTGGACTGGCTTTGACGATGCCGAAGCGATCTCTGAAGGTGTCTACAACGCCTACACTACCAAGAACCTTCGCTACAGCCAGATTGCACCCTTGACCATGTACGAAGAAAAGAACACCGGATGCAACCTCCCGGCTCAGATCGACATCCACGCCGAAGAAGGTGCCGAAATGAAGTTCTTGTTCGTCGCCAAGGGCGGTGGTTCTGCCAACAAGACTTATTACTGGCCGATGACCAAGGCACTCCTCAACCCGAAGTCCTTGGAAAAGTTCCTCGCCGAAAAGGTGAAGACTCTCGGTACTGCCGCTTGCCCTCCGTACCACCTCGCCATCGTGATTGGCGGTACCTCTGCCGAAATGAACACGCACATGGTGAAGCTCGCTAGCTGCGGCTACCTCGACGATATTCCGACGAGCGGTTCCGAAGGCGGCCGTATTTTCCGCGACCTCGAAATGGAAGAAAAGGTTCTGCACATCTGCCAGAAGACGG
>JAEEGF011278428.1_pt1 | contig 41975 bp, 34 predicted proteins | sample 9134171 | NCBI WGS metagenome assembly JAEEGF01 (sample SAMN16246542, study PRJNA631951) | gut metagenome | biome: gut microbiome; feature: rumen; material: AP-attached | host: Bos | place: Iran: Karaj | collected 2018-10 | reverse complement strand
TCTTCATTCTTGGATATCAATGAATTGGCGGCATTGACTATATTGGATGTGGAACGATAGTTCCGTTCCAGTCGGAACAGCTGGCAGTCCGGATAGTCCTTCTTGAAATTCAGGATATTCTCGATCCTAGCACCGCGGAAAGCATATATGGACTGCGAGTCGTCCCCGACGACACAGATATTTCTGTGGTTTTCACACAGCCTCCTGAGGATCACGTACTGCGCGTAATTGGTATCCTGGTACTCATCCACAAGTACATAATCGAACCTGGAGGCGATATCCTGCAGGGCCTCGGCATTGTCCCTGAGAAGGATGTTCATATTCAGGAGGATATCGTCGAAATCCATCACGCCCGACTGCCTGCATTTGGCGGCATACAGGGAATAGATGTCGCAGATCCTGGGCTTCCTCGCGGCGGTATCCTTCTGGACGGCCTGTACGTTGTTCCTGTACGCCTGCGCCGTCACCAGGTTATTCTTGGCGAGGGAAATCCTGGACAGGACATCCCTGGGCTTGTAGACCTTGTCATCCAGCTGCAGTTCCTTTATGCAGGCCTTGACGGCGCTGGTCGAATCGCTTGTATCGTATATCGTGAAAGTAGCGGGATACCCGATCGAGGCGGCATATTCCCGAAGGAATCTCACGAAGACCGAATGGAACGTACCCATCTGGAGTTTCCAGGAATTCCTCCGGCCTACCATCAGGGCGATCCTCTCCTTCATCTCATTGGCCGCCTTCTTCGTGAAAGTCAAGGCCATGATCCGGGAAGGATCCCCTCCCCTGGCCAGGATACAGGCGATCCTGCTCGTCAACACCCTGGTTTTTCCTGAACCCGCTCCGGCGACGATCAGTACCGGTCCGGTGATGCTGTTGACGGCCTTTTCCTGCTCCGCGTTCAGCCCCTCGAAAATCGCTTTCTCATTAAATTCCATAGTGGCACGAAAATACTCATTTTTTCGCGAAATAATGAGTATATTTGCATGATATATCGAAGATATACAACCAATACACATCATAATGTCAAACACAATCGTATTGAAAAAGGGCCTGAACATTCCGATCAACGGAGAGGCGGCCCTCGAAACAATGAAAACGATCGCGCCTGACGTTGTCGCCGTTAAACCCACGGATTTCAAGGGGTTCTCCCCCCGACTCCTGGTCAAGGAAGGCGACAGGGTCCTTGCGGGATCACCTGTTTTGGCAGACAAACAGAACCCGGACATTCTCCTGGCTTCCCCCGTCAGCGGTACGGTACAGGAAATCGTCAGGGGCGAGAAGAGGAAACTCCTCGCAGTGCTCGTCAAGGCTGACGGCGCTGCCGAGGCAGTTGACTTCGGAGTAAAGGATCCGTCAGCGATGGATGCCGACGGAGTCAGGAACGCCCTTCTCAAGAGCGGTTTGTGGCCATCAATCGTTCAGAGGCCTTATGGAATCATCGCCAATCCCGCAGTGACTCCGAAGGCTGTTTTCGTATCGGCTTTCTCCACGGCTCCACTCGCCGCTGATGCCGAATTCGTTTTCAAGGATCAAGTCGACGCCATCCAGGCCGGAATCACCGCCGTCTCCAAGATCGCCAAGGTTCATGTCTGTGTGCGCAGCGAATCTTCCATCTTCTCAAAGCTGCAGAACGCCACGATCCACCTCGTCGATGCCAAGAAGCATCCTGCAGGTAACGTCGGTGTCCAGATCAGCCACATCTCCCCCATCAAGAAGGGTGAGACCGTATGGACTCTCAGCCTCCTTTCCCTGGCTGCCATCGGCAAGCTCTTCATCCAGGGCAGGCTCGTCCTTGACCGCAAGGTGGCTGTCACCGGCCCCGGAGCCCTCAAGACCGGCTATGTGGACGCACTCCCCGGAACTCCGGTCTGCGCCCTTGAAGGCTGCTTCGACAAAGAAGTCGAGACCAGGTTCATCAGCGGAGACGTCCTCTCCGGAGAGAGCATCGGCAAGGATGGTTACCTCGGTTTCTTCGACAACCAGCTGACCCTCATCAAGGAAGGACGTGAAAGAGAATGGTTCGGATGGGCGAAGCCTTTCAGGTTCAACCAGTTCAGTTCTTCGATGGCCTACTTCTCATGGCTCAAGCCCAAGAAGAAGTACGACATGGACACCAACACCCACGGCGGAGTCAGGGCATTCGTCTGCTCCGATGTCTACGGCAAGGTGCTTCCCATGGATATTTTCCCTGTCTATCTGATCAAGGCCTGCCTCGCCGGCGACATCGACAAGATGGAACAGTTCGGTATCTATGAAGTCCTTCCCGAGGACCTGGCACTATGCGAATTCGTGGATCCTTCCAAGATCGACATCCAGGCCATCCTCTCCGACGGAATCGATCTCATGATTAAGGAAATGGCATAAAGGCAATGACTATGGAAGAAAATACAGTAAAACCCGGCCTTTTTGAAAAAGGCGGCAAATTGGGATGGCTGCATTCCACATGGGATGCCTTTGACACCTTCCTCCGTGTCCCTGCTACCGTGACCTCCAAGGGTTCGCACGTCAGGGATTCCATCGACATAAAGAGAGTCATGATCATCGTCGTGCTCGCCCTCGTACCCGCTGCCCTCTTCGGCATGTGGAACGTTGGTTACCAGCACGACCTGGCCATGCATGACCTCCCCGGATTCTGGAACCAGTTCTGGTGGGGTCTATGGAAGGTGATCCCTCTCTATCTCGTAGCTTACATCGTAGGTCTCGGCATCGAATTCGCCGGTGCCCAGATCAAGGGCGAGGAAGTGAATGAGGGATACCTCGTATCAGGTATGCTCATTCCCCTTATCGTTCCAGTCGACGTTCCTCTCTGGATGCTCGCGCTTGCAGTCGCATTCGCAGTCATATTCGGCAAGGAGGTCTTCGGAGGCACGGGAATGAATTTCCTCAACCCTGCACTTCTGTGCCGTGCATTCCTGTTCTTCTCCTATCCGAGCTCGATGTCCGGATCACAGGTCTGGATCGCCCGCCGTTGCGGAGCCGATGCCATCACCGGTGCGACTCCCCTCTCCTACATGTCCGAGGGACAGGGCGCCCTGGATGCCATCTCCGGAGCAGGATACAATTTCTGGAACATGTTCGCAGGTACCGTTCCCGGATCAGTCGGTGAGACTTCCGTGATCGCAATCCTCATCGGCGCCTTCATCCTCCTCTGGACCGGAGTCGCCAGCTGGAAGGTCATGGCCTCTTCGGTTGCCGGAGCTCTCTTCGTAGGTTGGCTCGGAACCGCTTTCGGTGTGACCGACGTCCCTGCCTACTACCAGCTCGTCATGGGTGGCTTCGCATTCGGTACCGTATTCATGGCCACCGATCCCGTCACCTCGGCCCAGACCGAGTGCGGCAAGTGGATCTACGGATTCCTGATCGGAGCTCTCTGTATCACCGTAAGGCTCTTCAACCCCGGATATGCCGAGGGTATGATGCTGGCCATCCTGCTCATGAACACCTTCGCCCCGCTGATCGACCACTGCGTCACCTCCAGCGCCACGAAGAGAAGGGCAAAGAAAGTCTATGTCGCTTAATTATCTATGGATATGAATACTAACAGTAACACATATACGATAATCTACACGACCATCATAGTCACGTTGGTCGCGGCGATCCTGGCTTTCGTATCACAGTCCCTCAAGGCAAAGCAGGAAGCCAACGAGAAAGCCGACACCATCTCCCAGATGATGACGGCCGCACAGTTTGCCACCAAGGCCGACCTCCAGAAGATGGGGAATACGGCTGTACTGGCCAAGTATGCCGAAGAGATCGGTGAGGCGTTCACCGTCGGAACCGATGGGAAGAAAATCTCCGACATCAAGCTCGACGAGGTCTTCTCCCCAAAGAAACTCAAGGCGCAGAACTACAACATCAAGGGTGGAAGCGGTGCTGAAATCCCCGTATTCATATTCAAGAACGGCGTGACCGTGGTTCCTGTATACGGTGCCGGACTCTGGGGACCGGTTTGGGGATATATCGCCTTCGAGCCTTCATCCAACACTATCAAGGGCGCATATTTCGACCATGAGAGCGAGACCGCGGGACTTGGTGCCAAGATCAAGGACGATCCTGAGTTCCAGGCTGAGTTCAACGGCGAGAATGCTGATTTCTCCACCGCCAATGTATTTGACATCGTGAAGGGAGGAGCTCCCAGGAACGCAGACGGTACTTCCGTCATCGACAACAAGATCGATGCGATCACCGGTGCGACGATGACTTCCAACGGCCTTGACGCCGCCATCGATACCTGGCTGGGAGCCTATGCCGCCTATTTCAAGGGTGTCAACAATGTCGAACCTAAAACCGAGGAGGACTAATCATGGATGCTAAATTGAAAGAAACAATACTGAATCCGATCTTCAAGGGCAATCCCATAACCGTCCTTGTGCTCGGTATCTGCTCTTCACTGGCCGTTACCGTGACCATGAAGGGCGCACTCGTGATGGCTCTCTCGGTCATCGTGGTCTGCGGCATCTCCAGCCTGATCCTCTCGCTGCTGAGGAATACCATTCCCAGCCGCGTGCGTATCATCGTCCAGCTTGTCGTGGTTGCCATGATGGTTATCCTTGTGGACCAGATACTGAAGTCCTTCGAGGCGACCTACGCAATCGACAAGCAGCTCAGCGTCTACATCGGCCTGATCATCACCAACTGCATCGTCATGGGCCGTATCGAGGCTTTCGCCCTCGGCAACAAGCCCTGGCCCTCCTTCCTTGACGGAGTAGCCAACGGAGCGGGTTACGGTATGATCCTCCTCATCGTAGCATTCTTCCGCGAGCTTCTCGGAAGCGGAACCCTCTTTGGTTTCGACGTCCTGAACTGGCTCGGTTACACTCCGAACAACCTGGTGATCCTCCCGCCCTTCGCGCTCATCCTCCTCGGATGCATCGTATGGGTACAGAGGAGCATCCAGAAAGACCTGCAGGAGAAATAATTAAAACATTAAGGTTATGGAATATCTCAGCTTATTCGTAAAGTCAATCTTCGTTGACAACATGATCTTTGCATACTTCCTCGGTATGTGCTCATACCTGGCGGTATCAAAGAACGTGAAGACGGCTGCCGGCCTTGGTGTTGCAGTTATCTTCGTACTGTTGGTCACCCTCCCGATCAACTATCTCCTCAACAAATATGTCCTGGCCCCTGACGCTCTGATCAAAGGTGTCGACCTGAGCTTCCTCAGTTTCATCATCTTCATCGCCGTCATCGCCGCCATCGTGCAGATAGTCGAGATGGTTGTCGAGAAGTTCAGTCCCTCTCTCTATTCCGCATTGGGAATCTTCCTTCCGCTGATCGCGGTCAACTGCGCCATCCTCGGCGGATCGCTCTTCATGCAGCAGAAGGATTTCGTCAATGTAGGAGAGTCTGCCGTTTATGCGCTCGGTTCTGGAATCGGTTGGTTCCTCGCCATCGTCTCTCTTGCGGCTATCCGTGAGAAGATGTCCTACAGCAACGTTCCCGCTCCTCTCAAGGGTCTGGGCATTACATTCATCACCGTCGGCCTTATGGCTATCGCGATGATGACCTTCATGGGTATTTCAATTTAACAAGGAGGCAAGACTATGTTCAATACAATCATCGGAGCAATCGCTACAATAGTAGTCGTAACGCTGATACTGGTAGCCCTCCTCCTTGTCATCAAGGCAAAACTCACTCCGTCCGGATCGGTCAGCATCGACATCAACGGCGGAAAGAAGACCCTCGAGGTACCCCTTGGAGGCGACCTCATGCACACCCTCGGCGACCAGGGAATCTTCCTCCCTTCAGCCTGCGGCGGCAAGGCCAATTGCGGCCAGTGCAAGGTCCAGGTTCTCGAAGGCGGCGGAACCATCCTCCCCACCGAGACCGGTTTCTTCAACCGCAAGCAGATCAAGGACGGTTACCGTCTCGGCTGCCAGGTTAAGATCAAGGACAATATCAAGATCCAGGTTCCCGATTCCACCCTAAGCGTGAAGAAGCTTGAGTGCGAAGTCATCAGCAACGACAACGTTGCGACCTTCATCAAGGAATTCACCGTCAAGCTTCCTGAGGGAGAGAACATCGAATTCAAGTCTGGAGAGTACATCCAGATCGACATTCCCGAGTACGATATCGACTTCGCCGACATCGACGTGGCACCCGAGTACAGGGGCGATTGGGAGAAATACGGATTCTTCGGCATCAAGCACAAGAACACCGTTCCTACCATCCGCGCCTACTCCATGGCCTCGTATCCTGCAGAGAAGAATGTCATCAAGCTCAACGTCCGTATCGCCACCCCTCCTTTCGACAGGAGCCAGCCCAGAGGCGTATTCAAGATGCTGCCGGTTCCTCCGGGAGTCGCTTCATCCTACGTCTTCACCCGCAAGCCGGGCGACAAGGTCTGGATCAGCGGTCCGTTCGGAGAGTTCCTTCTCCCGAAGGACGATCCCGAGGAGCAGGAGTATATCTTCGTCGGTGGCGGCGCCGGTATGGCACCTCTGAGGAGCCACATCATGCATCTGTTCAAGACCCTGAAGACCGGCAGGAAAGTCAGCTTCTTCTATGGCGCACGCGCCCTCGTCGAGGCTTTCTACCTGGAGGACTTCGCCGAGATCGAGAAGGAGTTCCCGAACTTCAAGTTCTACCTCGCCCTCGACCGTCCGGATCCCGCAGCCGATGCAGCTGGTGTGAAGTACACTCCCGGCTTCGTCCACAACGTGATGTACGAGACCTACCTCAAGAATCACGAGGCTCCCGAGGACATCAAGTACTTCATGTGCGGTCCGCCTATGATGGTCGCCTCTGTCAACAATCTGCTTGACAGCCTTGGCGTCCAGCCCGAGAGCATCCTTTACGACAATTTCTCATAGTTGACCGTTTTTTGGAACTGTTTGAGTAATACTTATTTACAGAAAATGCATAGACTAACAATCTATGCATTTTCTTTTAATATATCAATCTATAGAGAGTTACAGGAAACGGACCACCAGACCGTCATAGGCTGCCTTGAGAGGTTCCGGCAGGGTGGCGTCGAGTTCCGCCTGGGTCGGATGAAGGGTCCGGGCCATATGGGTCAGATATACATGCTGCCCTTCCTCAGGAGTATAACGGCCCTCCCGCAGGAGCATGTGGACGATACGCAGAACCGTCTCCACACTTGAGTGGGTGAATATCCGGAAATCCTCATCACCACCCAAACCCATCGTGGCTTCCATGATGATACCCGTAACAGGCCTGCCTTTCTCATGGGGGTCTATCCCGACTATCCTGGCGGCGATCGCTGGAATACCTCCCGTATCAGTCGCATAGAGGACCCTGGCCGTGTCTTTCTCTATCAGATACATCATAGTCAATTCATTCGGGTCACCGGTCGCATGGTTGGCAGGAAGTGCCGTAAGAGTCATTCCTCCGACAGTCACCCTGTCCCCCGGACTGAGCGGGACTATCTCAGGGGCAGGAAGTCCGGCTTGGGCAGAGGCTGTCTTGAAATCCTCCCTTGCCCTGTCCACCCAGGTCGATCCGAGAAAGACTCGTCCGGGACCAAGTTTCAAGGCTGCGGAAGGATTGTAATGGTCACCGTGGGAGTGGGTATAGAAAATGGCTTCCGGGCGGAAGCCGTCCTGAAGCATGTCGGCATCCGATGGCGTGAAATCTATAAGTACCCTGTCTTCCAGGAGGATACTGCTGAGGCGCCTCAACTCTCCCCTCTCATCCCGGCCTTTCCAGTCCGCTGCACCGGTGCCCAGGAAACGCACTTTCAGGGGACCTGACCCCACGCTTCCGTATTGAAGATGAACCGGCTCCCTCCTGATCTGGTCCATACCTTTCGAGCCGGCCGGCAAGGCGGATGCTATTCCGCCCAGGCCTGTGGCGGCAACCGCCCCGGCGCCTATCTGCAAGAATGATCTTCTGTCCATAAACACAAGAGTTGTTTCCCAATATTACGAAAAAACTTCGTATCTTGTATTCATGACAGCTATCAAAGTACCCATCAGCAAAACCATGGCCACCCTGATTGTCCTGGCAATCTGCCTTGGACTTCAGGCGCAGGACAGGACCCCCGTCCAGCAAAGGTGTTCCTACCACACATTCAGGCACGGTGGAGTGGAGAGGGAGTTCTATCTTTACAAGCCTGCCGGGCTGGCACCGGACTCACCCGTCGTTATCTGCCTCCACGGCTACACCGGTTCGGCGGCCAACGGCAAGGCCGGACTGATGGATGTCGCTGACCGTAACGGTTTCGCTGTCTGCTATCCTCAAGGCCTCAAGGACCCCAAAGGCAATTCCAGCTGGAACGTAGGCTATCCATCCCAGGAAGGGATGAAGACCGATGATGTGGATTTCATAGTGAAACTCTCCAGGCATATCTCCAGGGAATTCGGTCTCAGCCGCGAGAACATATTCCTCACCGGGATGTCGAATGGCGGAGAAATGTGCTACCTTACCGCGCAGAAGAAGCCGAAAGCTTTCAAGGCAATAGCCTCGATTGCCGGTCTTACACTTACGGACATGATGCCCCTTCGATATCGGAGGCCGGTTCCTTTCATGGAGGTACACGGGACTGAAGACCGTACGTCCGAATGGACGGGTGATCCGGAAAACAAGGGCGGATGGGGAGCCTATCTGGCCGTCCCTGTGAGCATAAGTTACATAATCGCAGCTAACGGCTGCATTTCCGAAACAACGACCAGGCTTCCCCTCAGGGAGGGACGCAACCAGGTGATACTGCATCATTTCCAGGGCGGAAAACCGGCTTTCAAGGGAGGCCCCGCTGCCGATGTGCTGCTCTATGAGGTCATCGGCGGCAATCACAGCTGGTCAGACAAGGATATGGATACGTGTGATGCGATCTGGTCGTTTTTCAGCAGATATCTATGATAGACAGGAATGTTCAGATGATGGATGCCGGAATGAGGCTTTTCGAGAGCGAGAAGCCCCTGGGCACTGTATTGGGAGGAATCAAGAACGAGATGGGACGATATGGCCGTCTGATGAGACGGAACGAGATCGACCCGGAAGAGCTTCCCGCGACAACCGGGGACTGCGACGTGTTCCTGGACAGGTCCACCAGGTTCAAGTCAAAGTATCTCTCCTGCAGGGTGGAAGATGCCGGAACAGTCGGGAAGACCGCTGACGGTGAGGAAATCCACCGCTATGCCGCCTCCCTCAAGGAGGGGAACCGGAACACCGATGTAGGAATATACGTCCACCTGGCCCTTATTATCATCTGGGCCATGCTAGGCTGGTTCTTGTCTGAAGGCAATGCCTGGATCGTGCTGGTATTCGCCGCTGTCGGAATATTCGGCGCCTGGCGCCAGCTCCGTCCCTCGAAGGACAACCTCAGTCTCGCCAACAAGCTCCTGGATATCTTCGCCGAAGGAAAGTAGGTATTCCTAAACCTGAAGCGCCTTTGCTGCGGACTGACCGGCAAGGTAGCCGGTAGAGAAGGCGCACTGAAGGTTGTAGCCACCGGTATCGCAGTCCATGTCGAGCACCTCGCCGCAGAAATACAACCCCTCCTTGAGTTTGGACTCCATGGTCTTGGCGGTTATCTCGTCGGTGGGTATCCCACCTGCGGTGATGACGCAGCGCTCATAGCCCACATAACCGATTATCTCGAACTTCCAGTCCTTCAGGGATCTGGCAAGCAGCTCGAGGTCAACGTCATAGAACCTGCGCTGAGGAGAGTGGAACCTGGCTGTTTTCTTGACCGTGGTCTTCAGGATATCGGGGTTCCAGGTCTGGAATCCGGGTATCAGGTCCCACGGCATGAGCTTGCCCAGGAGAATCCTGTACATCTCCTTGCCGTTGATACCCCGTCCATCCTTTGCCTGACGGGTCCTGGGATCGTTCTTGATTTCGTTCCACAGGGTCTTGACCCTGTCCGTCAGTTCAGGAAGCGGCACTCCCGGCTTCAAGTCCAGGGAGAAAGCGACCCTTCCGCCGTTCATCAGCGTCTTTACGCATTTCCTGCTGACCTGGAACCCTATAGGGCCTTCTATACCACCATCGGTGAAATCTATGTCCCCGAACTCTGTCTCGGTGGCGGAACCGTCATAGGTGACGGTAAGGTTGACGTTCTTCAATTTGGCGCCCTGCAGGGCCTCCCCGCTTCCGGTCATCGGGGTCCCACGGTCGATATGCCCCTTAAGCTCTTCATCCACCTTCTCTATCACCTTGTAACCCTTCGGAACAAGTGCGGTCAGGGACGGGAAGCAGGGTGTAACCTGATGTCCGAAGAACCCTGCCCAGCGATAGCCGTCCCCGGTCGAACCTGTCATCGGATATGAGAGGCCTCCGGTAGCGATGATCAGTTTCGAACACTCGAAGGATTCTCCATTGGTACACTGGATCTCGAATCCTCCGTCACCGGTAGCTGAGCCTGTCGAAGCTGCCGAACCTGTCGAAGCTGCTCTCAAAGATTCGACCTCCCTTTCCGTAAGAAGCGTGACCCCATGACGCAGGACAGCTTCCACTATCGTATCCAAAACGTCAGATGCCCTGTGTGAATATGGGAACGCCCTGTCTCCCCTCTCGATCACCGTCTCCAGGCCGTTGGTTTCGAGGAAACCCAGCATATTCTCCGGAGTGAAGTTGTAGAATGCAGCTTTGACGAAATTAGGGTTCGTCCGGATATGCCTGGAAAACTCATTCCACTCCTTCACGTTCGTGATGTTGCAGCGTCCCTTGCCGGTGAAAAGGATCTTCCTCCCCGGCCTGGGCATCTTCTCAAGGATGGTAATCCTGGCCCTGCTGCCAGCCGGAAGAGCCTTTACAGCTCCGTAAGCAGCCAGAAGACCTGCCGCTCCACCTCCGATTATGATAATGTCAGATTTCATCTTTTTTCTCCTATGCTGCAAATTTACTCTTAACTTCAGAAAAAATCATTATATTTGCAGTCCATTTCCACGAGAAATGCAGCAGGCCACTTTAGCTCAGTCGGTAGAGCAGCGCATTCGTAACGCGCAGGTCAACAGTTCAAGTCTGTTAAGTGGCTCCAAATCAGCGATTTTAGCACAATCAAAGAAACCCATAGAACTGGAAAGCTCTATGGGTTTTGCTGTTTACTCAGGTTTTATTGTCAGAATCTGTGACTGGTCATGCAAGAAACAAAAGTCAGTCACATATTTAAGGTTAACTTGGAAATTCCGCAGCAAAGTGACCCCCTCGTTCCGGTAAAGTCGTGACCCCCGTTTCCGATTCAAAGTGATCCCCCTGTATTAGATACAGAATCCTAAAAAGAATGCAGGCTGACGGGGTTTTTCCTCTGGGCAGCCTGCACTTTGTTTATTGATGAAAAAGAAAAAGACAGGGGGTCAATGGGGTGCGGAATTAGGGGGTCAGTTTCGATGGGATTCTCCAGTTCACATCGAGAATGAAGAAGGACTGCGACCTCATGGACATCCGGTTTCTGGATCACATCATTTTCACCGAAGGAGGCTTCTTCAGCTTCTCAGAAGAGAAAACATTCAACAACTAAACAATCAAATCATCATGGAACAGTTAAACAGAGTCGAGCTCCGCGGAACAGTCGGGAGCGTTTATGTAAAGGATTTCGGTAACACGAAGTGCGTCAACTTCAGTGTCGCAACGAACTACTGCTTCAAGGACCGGGAAGGATGTCCGGTCATTGAGACCACCTGGCATCGGGTCATAGCCTGGGAGAACCAGGATACCGCTGACGCATTCAAACTTGAGAAAGGATGCCAGGTTCACGTGCTCGGAAGGCTCCGGATACAGAGATATACCGGTGCTGATGGGGTGGAGAGGCAGGCTGTGGAGATTGTGGCTAACAGGATTCACATCCATGAATAATAGAAATCCTCCCCTTTATCGGGGAGGATTCTTTTTTTTATCTCTTATTCGTCAGCCTGCTGTCACGGGATTCCTTGATCTTCTTCAGGATATGATTCTTGTAACCCTCAAACAGATATGATGCGGCGGGAGCCTTTATGTCGTACGGATCAAAATAGGTTGTTACCCCGTCTTTGGTACCCAAGCCAAGGATTGGACCGTTATCCAGCATGATGGCAGAGATTAAGACCCAGCCACCATCGTCAAAGTTGACGACATAAATGAGGTTGTAACCCTCTTCGGAAACAGTTATTACTGAATATTTTTCACGGTCAATACCCTTAAAAATAATATCATTCGGATCAAGCCAGCCATGAAGAATGCCCGATATGTCTTTTGTCGAAAAGAACTGGACATTAGTGCTTGGAACTGTTGGGTTGTTATAACTTCTGGTCGCATAAACAGAATCATCGTTCATTACCGGATTTGCAAAAGAATCATCCTTTGAACAACCTGATAGCAATACGAAAGGAATGATGAAAGTTAAGACGTTTTTAATAGTGTTCATGATTATTTTCTTTTAAATAATACCTTTCCCTTACTTGTCTGAGAGGTGTGGGTCAGAACCATTTCAGACTGATTAAGTTTCGAAATCACATATTCCTCATTTGCTCGAATAGTCCTTGGATTTCCTGGAGAATTTATATTCCCTGTTACAAAGGTTATCTTGTTATTATCCTTAGGGCGGATATCTCCGGAGAAAAGACAACGACTACATTCCCACCAGATGGGGATTAATGACGCGTCACTTCCTGAGGCCGCATTCGCATATCCACCCACGGCGAATCTTCCCTCGTCGCCATTAACGAAAATACTTTCTTCGGAATTACTATCAGACTCGGTAACGATCCAGTTGCCATCCATCATGAATATATCTATCGGTTCTTCTTGTTCCTTTTCTTTGTCACAAGAAGAAACAACGAATAATCCCGAAAGGACTACGATTGAGATAAGTAAAAAATGCCACTGGTTTTTCATGTCTATTGTATCTGAAAATTATAAATCATCTGTGTACGATATGGATACTCATAATATGGCATACTATAAAGGCCGTCGTTATCGCCATCCCAACCGAAATTCATCCAAAAAGTTGAAGAGGAAAAATATGAATAGTCATGGATAATCTGATACTCAACAACGCCTGGATGTAGCATCTGCATTTCAAATTCACTGTAGCAAATATAATCATTATAAAGATTAATGTCTGCTATAGGGAATTTTCTCCATTGATATTGTTGATCAACAGTTGTAGTAGTAGTTTGATGTCCATCTATAACCCAAGTATGTCCCATCGTACTTGTTTGTGTTGGAAATGCCCCAACAATAACAGGTAATGAGTTATCAAGTTGAGAAACGACAATAGAAGAATTAAAGTCTACTAAAGATGAACATGAAAGATCATACCAAGTTGAAAACAAAGATGTTCCCATAATGGAGTAACTTTCAATAAAATAACTCATATGCAGACGTTCACCTAATTCAATCATCAAATCTCCGACATAATCTGTCCCAGTAGTTCTATAACCAGGGTTCTCCAAAGGCATAGAACTCCATCTTGTAGAATTATTAACCAGGCCATTAAACTGATGCTGTGGCATGAAATAGCCGGTATGCCACTCATAAACGGTATCGATTTGGTGATATAACTTGGTTGGTTTTCCGAGGTGGTTATGAAGATAGTACAACACTTGAGCATATGCAGTAGCAGCGCATCCCGTTGGACATTGGATGCTACCATTCATGGGAACATACGTACTGTCAATCGTCGGACACTTATAGTTCCAGGGTGATTCCTGTCCCCATTTTGTGGACAGCAGTGGTAACACCGAAGAATTGGTAACCGTTGTAATTTGTGGATTGATTGGAATAAGCACCCAGAAATAGTCATTACCGAAAGAACGAAGTCCAGAACGTTGTTCCTCAAACTCATCAATCCGGCTCTCGATCATGCTTTCTGTCATTTCTAACCAGAAAGCGGCCTCTGGGCTCTGGATGTCCTCCGGATCGTATTGTCCTTCTGTGGAATACCCAAGGATAGGATTCTCATTCTCAATCATAATTCCAGAAACAAGAACCCAACCACCGTCAGTTAGATTAACGATATAGATTAGGTCTTTCCCGTCTTTTGAGACCGTATTCAGCGAATAATCGTCAACCTTATCGAAGGTCTTTTTATCCAGATAACCTTTCAGTATCGTTGGAATCATTTCCTTGGAAATGAGCCTTGCCTTCGCTTCCGAAGGCTTAATACTACTCCTTGTAAGTATCTCTTCGGTTTGAGAAGGAACAACAAGGTTTATAAGGTCGTCTTTAGTAGAACATGACAAAAACAATAATGACAGTGCTGTCACAATAAGTAGGTTATTTGCGATTGTTTTCATGGTTTATAATTAATGGTTGCGGTAAAAATAGGAAAAAATGATATATTTAAAATAATTCCTGATGAAGTAGTAATTAGGATGTAATGGTAGTGACTACACATCGAACTCTCCCTGGTATTGTTGACCACTAGGTAGAGTAAATGTGATTGTGTAGTGGCCAGGACCCATAGTTATGGGAATAATAGCGGAAAGGTATTGGGAATCGACGATTCCTGAGTTATATCCTCCTGTAGTTGAATTTAAAACCTCAATCTCAATTTCACCAAGGTCATGCGTAAAATAAAGGGAAACCGAAGTTAACATGGTATCATAACTTGCAGAAATTGGGACAAACATAGGTGTACGGGGGATAGGAGGATCGGGGTTGTTGCCTGGAATAGGAGAAATCACTATTGAAGAATCCTCTTTGCAACACATAGTGCTACATTTAGCATGACTAATACCTTGATTGACCGAAAAAAGAAGCGCCAAGAGAATAAAAATTCGAAATGATTTCATGTTTCAGTTATAATTGATAAACGATGACTATGCTATTTTCAAATTTAACTGAAACCAAAAAGAAACAGAAATATTAATTGCTACACTATCTTCATTAAAATATGCGATACAGATGCCTGTACCGCATACTTCTGATAACCTTAATAAAAAAGACGCTACAAGACCTCATTGACCACGTCATAATTTATGGAAATACTTGTCATAGTCATCTTTCCTCTCCACATCGGAATTACTAATTCTGGCCCTTAGCCTTCCTTTTAGCACTCGGGTATGAGATGGCTCTAAATCCAGTAGCAGAGACAAGGTCGTATTATCAAAACCGGCAAAGACATAACTAGCCAAACGATAGTCACGTGGAGATAGATTTGGGAAATCATTTCTGAAATGAGCCATAATGTCATCTGATTCCTGATTGAGTAACTTCTCGAAATTTTTCTGTGATTCAGGATTATCATTTAAATCGCTCACTCTGTTTTGTATCGAACGATAGATCCTTTTAATAGATAAATCACTATCATCGTTCCCAACTTGATGGATGATTTCATATAGGCTGGCAAGATATTGAAACTTAGCCTTATGTGTTTTTATAGTTAAGCCAGATAATTCATTTTTATTCAAAAGGAGTTCGTCTTTTAAAGTCTCAACTTGTAGTTTCAAGTTATCTATTACATTTAGAGCCCGGTTCCTCTCTTCTTTGATCTTCCTCCTCCTTATCGACATAAGGAAAACAGAAATCAGGGCAATGAAGGCTATCAAGAAGAATGAGGTTACAACTGCTCTTATTAACCGTTTGTTTGTCTCTTCTTTTTCAAGAAGCTGTTTATCCATATAAACGCGCTGGGTTGTAGCAGCCGAGTTAGACAACAGAACGGTATTGAGAGAATCGCTTATTCTCATCGCTTCATATAATGAAAGGTAGGCATTCTTAAAGTCACCTCTATCTTTCAATAATCGATGTTTCCAATACTTGTACGAATAATCATTTGGACAAACAGATTCCAGAATATTCATTATAGAATCTGATTCTGATGATTGGCCTGTTGCATTTAATGTATATGCATAAGCGCCATATTGATTATAGTTTCCCAACTTCCCTTGAATTTGGATTGCATTTGAGAAATGAACAAGGGCAAGGGAATCATTGTGTTCTGGCTGAGCGGCCAATAAAAGGGCATAGCAACTTTCAACATATGCTTTAAGAGAAGGAGACGTTACTTCTGGAAGCAGGGTTTCATAATACACCTTAGCCTCGTTCCATTTTTTTAAATCAGTCAAGTTTTGTGCTTTCCGCAGGCGGGCTAGAACTAAGAAATCTTCTCTTTCGCAAATTGTGAAGTATTCTATCGCTTTACTGATTTCCTCAGAGGCTTGTGAATAATCCAGGGTTTTAGTATAAGTGTCCGCCAAAGCAGAATACAACATCCCGATAATCTTGTTGTCCTTTGAATATACTACGGATTCTTTAGCTTGGGTAAAAGAGATTATCGCCTGATTGTATTGTTTCCCATTATAATATTCCCGTCCTTGATAATAATACGCCTTCAGTCGTTCTTCGGGACCGCCGTGGAGATTGTAGTAATCAACTGCGGGCTGGATAATGCGTGTGTCTGCCGTGTCTATATAGTTCTTGTCCAACGCCATTGCATGAAGCAGGGCGAATTTAGCCTTCTGGGCCTTGGTTTTCAGCGATAAGGTATCTATCTGACGAATGGCAACCAGGGCACTGTCCGGACGGGCGTCGATATACGACTCAATGTCCGATAATTCTCTCATTACCTTACTTCCTCCGCAGGAGGTTAAAAGAAGCAATATCGATAGAATTATATATTCTTTGGTTTTCCGTCTCATGAATTGAAGCAAGTTAGGATGTCATTATCAAATATGTATAACAAATATAATGTTTTTGACACAACTGATTCTCCTATCTTTTCCGTCTTGGAAAAGTCTTTCCCCAGTAATCATATCCAGGTTGCTTTGCAACTTGCTTGGCTCTTTGGAGAGCATCTTCCTGTGTTCTGCAATAATGAGAAATAATCATGCTGCGAAGATAGATGGAAGATGTGCCAAAATGAGGAGCATGTGAGTAAAAGCATCAGAAAATTGTCTAAATTTGTGACTGCATGGTTCAGGTAACAGGGTTTGACAATGATAACTAACTGGTTTTGAGCAGCGCATTCGTAACGCGCAGGTCAACAGTTCAAGTCTGTTAAGTGGCTCTATATCAGCGATATATCACAATTGAAGAAACCCATAGAGCCTACCAGCGCTATGGGTTTTGTCTTTTTCGTGGCCACCTCACCAGGTTTCAAAAGTCAACGTGTGAGCAGGATTCCAGTGTTTTTCTGACCTGACAGCCACCTGAGGTCGCCTTATGGGAAGGAAAATGGCTATTTCCTACCCTGACAGCCATCTGTGAGAATCCTGGGGCCATTAAGAATCCAAACGCGCAAGGGCAAAGGTGTACGCTCCTATCGAGACCGCATTCTCGGTGCCCAGGGCAGTAACGGCGATACCTGTCTTCTTTTCCTTGCGGTATATTACATCCCTCCCTGACGAAGCGACCCTGACCTTGGCGGATCCGTCCACGAGGAAACGCTCCATGCCTTCCGGAAGCGTGAGGTCATAGATATCCATCTCCAGCCAGGGGCCCATGGACCTGACCATTTCCGGGATGATATATTTTGAAGCCCCGGAAAGACCGCCTCCCAGAACCACCAGGCCGTCAACTATGTCCAGGACGTGGGCTGCAGCATCCGCTGCCACCCTTCCCATTTCTGCAAAAGAATCTACAGCAGACTGACGGTCTCCCTTGAGGAGTCCTTCGGCGATGTCGAATACATCTTTCGGGGAAAGCGGACGGTCGTCACCGGAGCGCTCCCTGTACTCCCTTTTGACAGCCCGGATGCTTACACCTTCCTCGGCTATCAGTTCCGGGTGGCTGATATTGCGCATGAGCCAGACATCCCCGCCGCAGCCGTTGTCACCGGTCAGCAACCTTCCGTCTATGACCACTCCGCAGCCGAAACCGGTGCCGAAGGTAAGTCCTACAAGGTTCCTGTAACGCATCGGATTCCCGGCATCTTCCAGGGCTTTGTTGATTGCAGGCAGAGTACCGGCCAAAGCTTCACCATAGGCGAAGAGGTTGCCGTCGTTGTTGATGAATACGGGGAGTCCGAAGACATCTTCCAGATACGGTCCCATAGCCACGCCATCCCGGAAACACGGGAAATTGGGAAGGTCGCCGATTATTCCGGCGGCATAGTCCGCCGGTCCGGGGAACGCGAAGCTGATCGCTGCCGGAGGCTCTTCAAGGGTTGCCTCAACTGCCCTGAATCCTTCGACGAGGGTATCCAGGCAGCGGCCGACATCATCCGTAACGGACTTAAAGCGTACCGGACGGGCGATCTCCCTGCAGCCGCGCATCGCCGAAAAAACCAGGTTGGTGCCTCCTGCATCGAGGGTAAGGACGGTTCTGTTGTCTTGCTCGTACATGATATTATGCGTTGAATCGGACCGAAGCCTTTATGGTCTTGCACACGGAGCCCTCAGACGGGCCGGACGGACGTATCAAATATTCTCCCACACCGGCAGGAATGATGAATGTCTCGGCATAGTGGACCTCGAAAGGCTCGAACATACCTTCAGGACTCTCCACCGTGGCCTCCTCCCCTTCCACAAGATTGAAGACATTGACGCTTCCACCGGTATCGAATCTGACCGGGACCGAGAACTCGGTCCTGTGTGTCTCGATGAATTCCGCCGGATGAAGACCGGTACGGATTTCCTTCCAGCCATCACCTTCCGCCGAAACGGTGAAGTGATTCGCCAGGTTGGCCTTGACGTACTCGGTATCCCTCTCCCACCTTATGACCTTGCTTCCTCGGTCAATGTTTATGGGCCTCGGTTTCCCGTCCAGTCCAAGGCGCATCCAGTCATATAATTTGAAAGTGAATATGTTGGGGGTGGCGCTTATCTCAAGGACCAGGCATCCTTTACCGGAGCAGTGAACCGTTCCTCCCGGGATAAGGTAGTGGTCGTGCCTGGAAGCCGGAAGCTTGTTTACATATCTTTCAGCATCGAAAGCGGTACCTTCCCTCTGGGCGGTCCTCAGTGAACCGATCATCTCTCCGGGATCGACACCCTTCCGTACTCCTAGATAGACAACAGCGCCCGGTTCGGCATCCAGGATATAATAACTCTCATCCTGGGTGTAGTTCAGGCCGAACTGCTCCCTGGCGAACTGGAGTGTAGGATGTACCTGGAGGCTCAGGTTCCCTCCGCCGACGGTGTCCAGAAGGTCGAAACGGATAGGGAAATCCTTGCCGAAACGTGCCTCCACATTTTCTCCAAGGACCTGGCGGGACTTGAGGAGTATCAGGTCCTGTGAAGGGAGCTCGAACAAGGTTCCGTCAACTTCCAGCAGGAGGCTGTTTTCCTCCGGAACGCAGTCGAAGCACCATCCGTAGTTGGGCACTTCCGGGTCAAGGCCGCAGACCCTCTTCATCCATTGTCCTCCCCATGGAGCCGGGTCGAAGAAAGGAACCACCCTGAAAGGACCGGAGGCAGTCTTCTCGATACCCCTCATGAAGGTATCGCGGTCGATCATCTTGGGATCGGCCGGATCGTTCGTGTCAATCCACCATCCGATCCTTCCGAAAAGTCCGTCCTTGTAATAATCCAGGGCTTTCCAGTCTATGAAATATCCCCTCTTGTACTGTATGGACACAGGATCCTGGCGGTTGTCGACCCCGAGTCCCTTCACTTCGTGGCGGCGGAACCTCTGCTGTATCTCCCAGCGGGCCATGTCAAGATATACGAGCTTGGAACAGTCTGGGGCGACCAGGGCGGCACCGGGACCGATTATCAAAGAGTCCGCACCGGCTCCGGTCATATCGGCCCGGGCAGACTCCAGTTTACCGGAATCGAAGAAATCCACCATACGCAACGGCGAGACATACCCGAACAGGACGTCATCGGTCATGAAGCGTGACGTCATCGACAATACCTCATCTTCGGGTTTCATCAAATCCCTGGTATTCAATACCTTCCCGAAACCCTTCGAAAGTTCGCCGATAACTTCGTCCTCGTATACCCCGGTGTAGAGATCGACGGCCAGGGGTCCATGTCCGCGCTCGGAGAGAGTCTTACGGATCGACTCCCAGCCTTTGATTATCCGCCCGGAAATCCGTGTTGCCGGGAACCTGTCGTAGTTGCGATCCATAATCATAAACGTCCCTTGCTGAGGTTGGCGACCTGATAATAGGCCTCGGCTTCCCTGAGATTGTTACCGTCAATCACTCCATCTGCCGGAGTTTCCTCCCACTGCCATGGAGACGGTGACGTGATGGAGAACTGCTGGATCTTCCTGACCGGGGACAGGACGGTCATCACGGAATCGCTGTAATAACCCAGGTCCTGGTATGTCGCCATGAACGCCCTTTCCTTGAAATCAGGCGACAGGATATCATCGCCGAAGAACTTGCTTTCATACTCCACATTCATCAAAGAAAGGACGGTGGGCATGATGTCAATCTGCGAACAGACTTTTCCGACATATTCAGGACTTACCAGCGACGGGCAATAGATGATCGCCGGAATATGGTAGCATTCCAAAGGCAGGGATGTCTTGCCGGCCGATGAGGCGCAGTGGTCGGCGATGATGACGAAGATGGTATCATCAAACCAGTCCCTGGATGAGGCTTTGGATATGAACTCCCCTATCGCATAATCAGTATACTTCACTGCAGCCGCCCTGGACATAGGATTCCCGTCGAACTGGATCCTGCCGTCCGGATACGTATAGGGGCGATGGTTCGAGATCGTCATTATATGGGCGAAGAAACGCTTCCCGGAAGCATACTCCTCATCGAAACGAAGCAGCGCCTCCCTGTAGGTATCCTCGTCCGAGGTTCCCCAGATGTTGGAAAAGACGATCGAAGAAGGGTCATAGGTTTTCTTGTCCACGATGTCATAACCACAGGCTGAGAAGAAGGCTCCCATATTGTCGAAGTAACTGTCCCCTCCGTAAATGAACATCGTATCGTATCCCAGGTTCCGCAGTACGTCTCCGCTCGAGAAGAAACCAGAACAATCCTCGCGCTTGACCAGGCTCTCGCCGGAACTGGGTGGTATACAGAGCGTTATGGCCTCAAGCCCCCTGACAGTACGGTTACCCGTCGCGAACAGGTTGTCAAAGACAAGGCTTTTTCCGAGGAGCGTGTCGAGATTCGGGGTGATGCCCTCGGTCGAACCGTACCTGGTAAGGAATGAAGCGCTCATACTCTCAATGGTTATGAGGACTATGTTCTTGAGGGCGGGTTCCCCTTCGGGCCTGACCATTCTTACGTTTCCGTCCATACCGCAGAGTTCCTGCTGAAGGGATGAAGCCTCATCCTCCGGAAGCATCGGATAGAACTGCTCATAGTCCAGCTCGTTCGATACGAAGGCCTCCAGGAAATCCCAGCAGCCGTTCTCCTGGATCTGGGTCGCGAACAGGTTGTCCCCGCCGAAATGGCGGTACCCGTAATGAAGGAAGGCAAAGGAAATGACACAGGACAAGGCAAGGGAAAGAAGGGTCAAGGACCACCTCTTCCAGCTTTCGACACCGCTCTGGCGTATATCCTTTCCCTTGACCATAAGGAAGCATATAAGCCCGGAGATACACAGTATCACGCCGATCAGCAACGGCATGGGATATGACTCCATGATATTTCCGATGACCTCGTTCGTATATACCAGATAGTCTACCGCAATGAAATTGAACCTGACCCCGAACTCGCTCCAGAATACCACCTCACTGAAAGCGATGGTGATGCTGATGCAGATGTAAAGCATCGTAATCAAGAATACCGACACCGTCCTCCAGGTCTTCCTCACTGAAGGGACGAACATCTTTATTACAAGGCACACATCGAGGAAGATCAGCACTGCTTTCACTATCCTCGGAAGGGGGCCTCCGTACTCGTCGGTGATATCGTTGAAGAAGACCACATACAGGGTCAGCAGCGTGAAGAGCGCCGTCAGTATGTATCCGTAAGGAGACTTGTATTTATCGTCGGTGAGGAACGTATATACTATGAATGCCGGAATCAGGGCAATGGAGGTAAAAGCCACATCGTTGAGGAACCCGAGGACGAATATCTTGATCCAATCCACGGCTCCCCAGTCAACGACGGTCAGGGGATGGAAGATGAGTATGATCCTTATGACAAACCCCAGCAAAAGCGTCAGGCAAAGGAACCTGGGTGCAAAAAAACCGAACCAATCTTTAACTTTTCTATCCATGTATATCTTTGAATTCTAAATATTTCTGCTTTCTGGAACGAGAACGGGCAGGGCGGCAGGGACGGTCTCCAGGACGATCCTCCTTCCCATCACGGACGGGTCCCCGTCACAATGGGCCGGGCCGTCGGCACTCCTCTCAATAATTATCATTTTTCCCCGGAGCATAGTTACCCGTGAAGATGTATGCGCCTTGCCGCAAAGCAGTTTGACGGCTAGGACCGGAATCTCCACGGTATGGAACGGATAGACTATCGCCACATCCAGCATCCCGTCGGTTACCGAAGCCAAAGACGTTATCCTGGCCTGGTTCCCCCATTGGTTGACATTACCCACGGTTATCATCGAAGCAGGGCAGGTATGCACTTCGCCGTCAACGGTTACCGAGTATGTATCGGGTTTGAAACCCATCCAGGTACGCAGGGCCGTAGTGATATATGTGGCGAGACCGCGCGAGGAAGACCCGGCGAAACGTTCGGCTACGATGGCGTCAAAACCTACTCCTACGGTACAGAAGAACGGTTTTCCGTCCACCTGGCCGTAATCCATCATACGGACACACTGCGAGTTCAGGACCTCGATCGCCTTCCGTGGATTCCTGCCGATACCAAGATGGAGTGCCAGGCCGTCACCGCTGCCGCACGGGATGATACCGAAGGTCTTCCCTGTTCCGATAAGCCCTCTGGCCACCTCGCTCACCGTCCCGTCTCCCCCTACCGCGACGACAGTATCCTCTTCGCAATCGCGTGCCAGTTCAGAAGCATGGCCGGAATACTCGGTAAATGCTATCCTATATGAATATACCTCCTTGTCAAGGAAACGGTCGATCGCCTCAAGATACGGTTTCTTGGACTTTCCTCCGGATACGGGATTAACTATGAACAATATCTTCTTCATCAATGAACGAAGGCAGGAAACTATACAAAAAAGGGAAAGCCCCGTACATCGCACCGCTACGACCTCCTACCCTTGCTGCCTTCCAGCCCTGGGGGGATTCAGAGGGAGCTGGTCGTGTACGACTTTCCCTAGGCTGCAAATATACTACTTTTCGTTGAAACTGTCAAAAATGAATGGCAGGATATCGTCGACCCTGTCAAACTTCCATGCCCGTTCCGTTCCGTACATGATGATACGCATCGGTTTCCCGGACAGGGTCTGGTATTCGGCCATCACCTGCCTGCAGGCGCCGCACGGGGTACATGGCGTGGCAGCGACTGCATGGTCGAAGCCACCCACGATTGCGATTGCAAGCATAGCCTTACCCGGATGGTTGGCACTGGCAGCGAACATCGCGGTCCTTTCGGCACAGAGACCTGAGGGATAGGCGGCATTCTCCTGGTTGGATCCACGTACGACCGTTCCGTCCTCCAGAAGGACGGCGGCGCCTACGTTGAAATTGGAATAGGGAGCATAGGAACCTTTCTGGGCCTCGATCGCCTCTTCAACGAGCATCCTGTCGGCGGCGTCCATCTCATCGATTGAGGAGTATTCCTTAAAACTGATGCCAAGGGTGACTGTGTTCATATCGTGTGGTTTTCTTTCCTGCAATTTCAAATATAACAATAATTGTACAAATTCCAGCTATTGAGTACCTTTGCAATGTCATGAAGGTGTGCATAGGACTATCCGGAGGAGTGGACTCCAGCGTTGCCGCCCTACTGCTCAAGCAGCAGGGCTATGATGTCTTCGCCATGTTCATGCAGAACTGGCACGATGCCGATGCCACCCTCCACGGGGACTGTGAGTGGGAGGAGGACCGCTTCGTCGCCGAACTCGTTGCCAGGAAGGTCGGCATCCCGTTCTATTTCGTGGACCTGTCGAAGGAGTACCGCCAGAGAGTGGTGGATTACATGTTCAATGAATATTCTGCCGGCCGGACTCCGAATCCCGATGTCCTGTGCAACCGCGAGATCAAGTTCGATGCCTTCTTCGAGGCCGCCCGCCGCCTGGGGGCCGACATGGTGGCAACCGGGCACTACTGCCGCAGAGCTCCCCTGCTGGATGATTCGGGGGCACAGGTCGTGATTGACGGCCAGCCGCAGTGGCGGATACTCGAGGGTATCGACCCCAACAAGGACCAGAGCTATTTCCTTTGCCAACTGACACAGGACCAATTGGGCAAGGCTCTTTTCCCGATCGGCCACCTGACCAAACCTGAAGTCCGGGAAATCGCCCGCATCGCTGACCTGCCGTCCGCAGACAAGAAAGATTCCCAGGGAATCTGCTTCGTCGGGAAGGTCGACCTTCCGACTTTCCTGAAGCAGAAACTCACACCCAAAGAGGGTGACGTAGTGGAGGTGTATGATGCGTTCTATGAGGGCAATGGGCAGTATTCATTCGTACACGATACTCTCGCTTCCCTTCTAGAGACTCCCGATGAGCCGCTGATGATTACGGAATATTCTTCCGAAGACTCCGGCGGCGCCGCCTTCAACAACAGGCGCATATCAACAGCCCCATCGCGACCATTTAGCCGGCTAGGGAGCGAAGCGCAGGGAACGACGGGGCCCTTTGCCACAGCAGCGAACATCTTCGACGAGAGAAAGTTGGCGAGCCTTGGCGATGAGGATTGGATGAGGCTGTCGGAGCCGTACGACTATTCGGGAATAAGCTTCGAGACCGAAACCTACCGCAGCGGCAAGAAGCACGTCAGGAAGGTACGTTACAAGGATAATCCCTGGGGAAAGATCGTGGGCAGGCACGACGGAGCACAGTTCTACACGATCGGGCAGCGCAAGGGACTGAACATCGGAGGGCACAAGGATTCCATATTCGTGATATCTACGGATGTGGAGCGCAACATCATATATGTCGGCGAAGGCCACACCCATAAAGGGCTGTCACGCTGTTGCATCCGTATAGCCCCTGAAGACATCCACTGGATCAGGACCGACCTTGGGATGAAGGACAGCGAGATCCGCCGCTACAGGGTACGGGTCCGCTACCGCCAGCCTCTTCAGGATGCCTGGCTCGTCAAAAGACCGAACGGCCTTTTCATCCTGTTCGCCGCCCCCCAGCGCGGAATCTCATCCGGCCAGTTCGCCGCCTGGTATTCACCCGACGGCGAAATGATCGGCTCCGGAGTGTATTAATCCCGTAATTACTATTGGATTATATCTGGAAACATCCTACATTTGCAACTCATCTATCAGTTATTACAATAATGGAAAAACGACAGTATTGTTCTCCCGATTGCGAGGTATTGCGGTTGGTAATCGAATCTGGAGTCATGGACGCCAGCGGTGGAAACGAAGATTACAGTTCCGAACATTTCGACCCTGAGTTTGATTAATTTTGAGAGATAATCATGAAGTACTTTTCATACAGTTTCGCCGTCTGCCTTCTGGTACTTGCCGGGTGTACGGATGAATTGATTATTGAACAGGAGGAACCTACACCTCTGGAAGAAGAAACCCCGGTCCAATATTCGACCATTTATGCATCCTTTGACAATCCTGATACCAGGACTTATCTTGAATTGGAAGAGAATGGGGCGAAAGTTTTCTGGTCAAAAGGTGATCGGATTTGCGCAGCCTATGATTTCACGGATTTGGACTATACGTATTTATTATATTTCACGACTGAGGATGATGGTGTTTCCACTGCATCATTCACGGCTGAAGCATGTGATCCGCCGGGAGAGGTCAGCAGATGCCTGGCGGTTTATCCTTCCTCAACTAAAATGAATGCTGAACAAGCTGCGATTTATGTTCCGACCAGGCAGCAGGCTGTTAAAGGAGGAATTGAAGAAGGCTTGAACTTGGCTTATGCCACTTCTTCCACCTTCGGAGAAAACATGGTTTTCAAGAACGCTCTCGCTTTGTTGCAATTCCGACTTTCAGGAGATGTTTCCAAAGTTAGTTCTATCAAGTTCGTTGCGAACTCTACCATTGCAGGCGAAGGATTGATCGAAGACCTGGACAATGATGAACCTACATATAACATGTCTTCTTATTTTCCTCCTATCAGAGAAAGCAGATCCAATTCAATATTTCTGGAAGGTCCCTTCGAAGAGAACGAGGATTACCTGATAGCCACCATACCCTGCACCACGGAGGGGTTCTCGATGATCTTTATCGACGAAGACGGTAATTATTCCATAAAACAATCATCAAAGACTTTGTCCTTGAAGCGTTCCAACATCACTAATTTCGGAACGATCAATGTTTCAACGTCAGCAGATATCTCAGTATACAAGTACAGCGAACAGACTGTCGGGAGCAATCCGGTAGACATAGCGGTCTTGCCGGATGGATTTACGATTTCCGACAGGAGAGATTACGAGACCAGGGCAGAAGCAGCTTTGGACTATATGTTCAGCGTGGAACCTTATGCTTCATTAAAGGATTACTTCAACGTCTATATCATGTGGACCCCTTCCACGGATAAGGGAGCATCCATCACTGATGGATCAGGCAATATCACCACCCAGAGAAATACTGCCTTCGGTTCCAGATGGGGGAAGAATAGCTACGACGATATGGAAGCCGACGAAGATAAAGTGTATGGCTATGTCTCCACACACTGTCCTGAAATAGTTCGTGGAGAACTGACCATAGACGAGGTCCCCATACTTCTTGTTATCAATGACGAGCGATATGGAGGCAGAGCCCATACGTCCAGCTCTGGCAGGACGTATTGCCAAGCCCCGTACGCAAGCAATGGTGGAGAGCTTGGCTGGGCATACTCGAATAATGGAATAATAGCTGCAAGCAACGATCCTGCTAACGGCTTTGAGACCAGGAACGTCACCGATGAAGAGATTCAGCGGCTTGGAACAACGACCGGGGACTGGAGGAATATTGTCCTTCATGAATTCGGGGGTCACAGCATCGGACGCTTCGCCGATGAATATTGGGGCAGAACTTATTATACTGTACAGACCGATATCCCCAGTCACAATTGGCGTGTCCCTTATTCATTGAATGTTTCCGGCCGTTACGACGTAGTACCCTGGCAGGATTTGTTGGACCAACAGTCAGAACTGGTTGGTAGGGACTCAAGATACAACAGAATCGGCCGCTTCCAAGGAGCAGGAACCTACCTTTTCAATTATTGGCGTTCTGAAGAGATTAGTTGTATGATTGATAATCGGCCATACTTCTCAACATGGCAGAGAGCCCTGATCACAAAACGGATAATGGAAATGGCTGGGGAAGAATTCAATCTGGATTCTTTCCTGAATAATGACAATCCTAACGATCCTATCCGTGACAACAGATCGGCGACTAAAGCACGCGCCACGAAAAATGGACCAGTTATGATTATGCCTCCGTTAGCTCCACCCGAGCTAAAAGATGATAATCAGATTCCTGTTACAGGAGCTACTTTATGAACTGATTCTTGAGCGACTCGAGTTTCGCTTCCACCGCGGCGGCATCGGGAGCCGTGGCACCGAAGTAGAACTTGATCTTGGGCTCCGTTCCGGAAGGACGGACAGTCACGACATCGCCCTCAGCATCGAAATACTGGAGTACATTCGATTTCGGCAACCCGGTCTTTTCCGGTTCGTTATAGTCGACGACCTTGGTGACGGCGATCCCGCCGAGGACTGCCGGAGGATTGTTACGCATGTCTTCCATCAGGGCAGCTATCTCCTCTGCCCCTGACTTGCCCTTGCGGACAAGGTAGACCATGTTTTCCTTGCGGTATCCATACTCGGAATAGATCTTCTGCAGAAGCTGGTACAGGGTCAAGCCCTGGTCAGCCGCCCAGGCCGCACATTCGGCGACCATCGAGCATGCGATGGGAGCATCCTTGTCACGGACGAACTCTCCGATATTGAAGCCGTAGCTCTCCTCACCGCCGCAGATGAATTCACCCTTCCCTTCGTTCTGGCGTACCACTTCACCAATCCACTTGAAGCCGGTGAGAACATCATAGCAACGTATTCCGAAGCTCTTGCAGATGTCGGCGATCAGCTGGGTGGTAACGATAGTCTTGACACAATACTTGGTCTCATCGAGCTTGCCGAGTTCCTTCCAGCGTGTAAGGATATAATATGTCAGCATGGAAGCCGTCTGGTTGCCGTTGAGCTGGACCATCCTGCCGTCATTGTCACGGACGGCTATTCCAAGACGGTCGGCATCGGGATCGGAAGCCATCACTATGTCGGCTCCGACCTTGTCGGCCTTCTCGAGGGCCAGCTTCATGGCTGCAGGCTCCTCGGGATTCGGCGAAGCCACGGTAGGGAAATCTCCGTCGCTTATATCCTGCTCGGGGACATGGTAGACATTCTCGAAACCGAGCCTCTTGAGGCACTCGGGAACTATGCGGACACCGCATCCGTGGAGAGGGGTATATACTATCTTAAGGTCCTTATGCCTCTCGCGAGACTCGGGACTGAGAGTAAGCGAAAGGATATCTCCCATATAAGCCTCATCCACCTTCTTCCCCATCAGTTCGACTTCACCGCAGTGGATACCCTTTACAAACTTCACCTGGGAGGGTTCCGTAATCTGCTCGACCTCGGCGATAATGTCCTTGTCCACAGGAGGGACGATCTGGGCACCGTCATTCCAATAGACCTTATATCCGTTGTATTCCTTGGGATTATGGGATGCTGTGACCATGATACCGGCGGTTGCGCCCATATGACGGATGGCATAGCTGAGCTCAGGGGTAGGCCTGATGTTATCGAATATGAACACGTGCAGACCGTTGGCACTGAGGATGTCGGCCGTGATCTTTGCGAATTCCTTGGAGTTGTTGCGGCTGTCATATGAGATGCAGACCCGGATATCGTCTCCTTCAACGTGTTTGAGGATATAGTTTGCAAGACCCTGGGTGGCCATTCCAACAGTATACTTGTTCATCCTGTTGGTACCTACTCCCATGATGCCCCTGAGTCCTCCGGTTCCGAATTCCAGATTCTTGTAGAAAGCGTCTTCGAATCCCACGGGATCGGTGTTCCTGAGTTCGAGGACTTTCATCTTGGTTTCGGGATCGAAATCCCCTTCGAGCCATTTCCTGGCAGCATCGTTGTAATCGCGTGACATGTTCGTATCTATTTTACACAAATTTACATAAAAAAGTTCAGATTCTGCGGCATACGACAAGGAAGTTGCCAGAATCGAAAGGAGTCTCTATCCTGGCCCCGAAAATGTGAGCGTCATCCCCGGAGGATACCCCTAACCTGGCCCTCAGGTCGTCGCTCGAAAACGGGATGTTCCTGGCAGAGACTTCCGAATGCGGGAATCTCTTCCCTACATCCTTCATGTTCGCCTTGTTCAAGGGAAGGATCTCGAGAACTTCGAACACCTTGCCGATATCCTTAAGCTCTTCAATACCGTCTGATAATCCATCAGGATGGCTGTCGTGCACATAAAGATGCGTGGACCTTGCCAGTTTGACGAGGTTAAACCTGCCGCACAAGGCGTTGAATACACCCGCTTTCGTAAGTGACTTCCCCGGCTCGAACAAGGTTCCGGCATAAACCGAATCCGGGAAAACCGGCTTTGCGGACGAGAGTTCCGAGCCGCTGAATTCCAACACCCTGGAGTCCTCGCAGCAGAAAACGGAATATGGTCCGTTCCATTCCCGGTCCATCCAGACAAGCAGTTCCTTGCACTCTCCTCCGGATGCTATGACATGGACCTCACGCACCCAGCAGCCATTCCAACCCTCACCCGAGGTTTTCTCTAGGAAAGCCTCATAAGCCCTGTTCAGCTTCTCCACGGTCAGGCTTATGTCTGCCATCGGTGAAAGCTTCAGAAGAATATGGCGGCAGCAGGCAAACAGTCCTGGAATCAGCGGAAGCAGGTCAGGAGAGCAATCTTCCAGCTGGAACACTTTCCGTCCGTCCGGGGACCTCCTGGCGGGATCCAGGTATATGATATCCGGATTGAATCCCCCCACGATGGACGGAAGCGTAGATGCGGATACCTCCATGTTGCTCGTCTTTATGTTCGGAATCCTCAGTTCCAGGAAATTATGTGCGGCGGCTTCGACCAGAGATGGATTCATATCATTGTAGAGAACGCCTGAAAACTCTTTCGAGAATGCCCAGGAATCGACTCCCAGGCCACCGGTAAGGTCGGCTATCCTGCTGTCCGGACCGGTTATCCTGGCTGCCAGGGCAGCCTTGTAACGGGCCGTGGCCGAAGAACTGCACTGCTCGGCCGAGATGGCCGACGGATAAACCAAGGAAGTGCAGGAATACCATTCCGGCACCTTATTACTCAGTTTTCTGCGTGCTTCTATCGTACTGACAGCCAGTTCTTTCCGTATAGGCCAGTCCTTGCACGACAGAAGCAGCCGAGGTATGTCGGCATCCGCGTTACGGATTATGAAGGCCTCGAAATCATCCATCTCCCAGAATCCGGAATATGAAACCGTCGATATCTTTCTCCTTGACGCCAAGCTTGTCGAACAATTCCAGATAATCATTGCAGCGAAGGAGTTCCTTCACCAGTTTCACGCCTCCTTTCTTCAGGGAATAATCCACCAGCAACGCGCCAAGTACAGTTTCCAGCGGAACCACGACAGGACCGGGAGAGCCCTTCGCAGAAACCGGTATGCAGGTATCATAGAAACTGTCCTCATTGGAAAGGTCTATCTTCTTTCCCGAAGCGAACATCGAACGGAGCGAAGCCTTCAGATCACTGTAAGAGAATGTCATCAAGCCACCGTAATATGATGCAAAGCCTTCATGCATCATCGGGAGGGCGTCCGGGAATCCTTTCCTGACTATCAGGAGCGCTACGTCATGGCAGTCGTCATAGTAATTGGAAACCATGGTGTTGGAACCGAACGTACGGCCGTAAAAGGCATAGCCTGACGACTTGGAAGCCACGGTACCCATCAAGGGATTGGAATACGCATTGAAGAGGAAGCCAGATATCTGCTGGCACTGTTCCATGGTTGGGGCTACGACATAGCGGATCTTCGTGTCGAAGCCGATCCCATAATCATTGACGAGTTTCTCGGCATAAGAGCCCATCCCGGAGTAATCCTTGGCCGGGATCCTGCATCCGGGGACACGATAGTAGTCTATCATTCCTATGGATTGCTTCTTCAGGCCGGATGCGAAGGCGTCAAGCCAGTTGCCAAGCCTGAAAGGGTTGTTACGGCTTCCGCTACCGGAATCCTTGGCGACGGCCATCGCACATACCCTGTATACCGCTTCGACCCAGCCGTCATATTCCTCTCCGGGGAGCCTGCTGCTCGTCATGCAGACCAGCTCATATACTCCATGATTCAGTTTCCTCACATCGATGATGCGGTTCTCCCTGAATGAAGAATACAGCATCGAACCATCGTCCAATTCAAGAAGATAGTCAGGCGCTCCGTCCATCCACATCGACCTCCTCCGGTCCTCTGAAACGGACGATGTAGTGAATGACTCTACATACATCTTCCAAAGGTCCGCTACCATCAGGACGGAATCTTTCTCCGCCTTGGACATCACGGCCAGGTCGACGTCATATGGTCTGAAACCGGGGACCTGACGGCTCCTTGTCACAACTTGTGCGGAAGCCGTCAGAGCCGTAAAAGTCAGGGCGGCCAGAGCCGCGGTACGGAAGGACTTTTTCATGATCGTTCTTATCTATTCACCTTTGAGGTATTTCAGCCAGAAGGCCTTGTTCGCTTCATTGAAATGACGTCCCTGATAGCCACGGTAGCCATGCATACCGTCAGGGTAGATCATCAGCTCGAATTTCTTCCCTTCTTTCTGGAGGGCATCCACCAGCTTGAGGGTATTCTGGAAATGGACGTTGTCATCACCTGTACCATGAGTGAGCTTCAGCATCACCGAACCGTCGTAATTGGCATCGGTCACAGGATACTCCTTGGCCGCATTGGTGACCTTGGTCCTCTCGTATCCTTCCGGATTGTTCTGCGGAGTAGACATGAAACGCTCCGTGTAATGGGTATCATAAAGAGCCCACTCATACACTCCGCCTCCGGCGATTCCGTAATGGAACGCCTCCGGGTGCTTCATTACCAGCAAGGCGGTCATGGTCCCTCCGAAAGAGAAGCCCTCGACTCCGATCTTGTCGCCGTTGACATAAGGGAGCTTCTTCAGATAGTCCGCCCACTCCACGAAGTCCTGCACCTCGATTTCGTCAAGATGCTTGTATATCATGTCCAAGCCCTTGCGGCCGTTATAACCGGCAGCCCTGCAGTCGGCGACGACTTCGATGATTCCGTTGTCGGAGTACCAGGCGTAAGGGTTGTATGACAGGAAACGTTCTGAAACCTGGGGGGTATCCGGACCGCCGTAGATATCGACGTGGACTGGATATTTCTTCGAAGGGTCGAAGTCCTTCGGATAAACGATGATTGCGGGAAGCTCCAGACCGTCATGGGTGGTCATGGTCAGGAGCTTCGGCAGGGAGGGTGACCCGGGATTGAAATCGGGACCGGCCGCATCCGCCACCTTGAAGGAACGGGCGGGCTTGGCCAGATCGAATAACCAGACCTGGTTCGGGGTGGTGAAATTGCCCTGTGAAGCCACAACGTATTTCTTGTCAGGCGATACGCTGGCAGACGACGCGCTCATGGCAGGATTGGAAATCGCCCTTACAACTCCCTTGTTGGCAAAGTAGAGTCCTGTCCTCACGTGGGAGTCGCGCTGCGCGGAATATACTATCTCAGAGGAGGTTCCGTCGAAATTCTTCGATGGCTTACCTTCCTTCACCGAGACGAGGTTCACCCTCCAGTTGTCACCGGAAGTAAGGCGCTTGAGGGTCTTGCCGTCATAGGAGAGATAATAGATCTGCTCCCATCCGGTCTCGAAGGAACGGACCATATAGAGTCCGTCACGCCCGAAATACATCCCGGAGATCCAGTCGAGCCATGTGTCATATGTCTCGTGGTAAATGTGTTCCTTGGATCCGTCGGCAGGAGAGACAGCATAGAGGTCCAGGGTATTCTGGATCCTGGGTTCCCTCTGGATGAAGAAGGCCTTGCTGTCGGCGCCCCAGAACGGAGTTCCGAAATACTGGTCGTCATTCTCGTCGAAATCCGCCCACGCGGTGTGGCCGTCGTCGAGGTTGACTATTCCGATGCGGACCTTGGGATTCGGATCACCGCACTTCGGATAGCGGGTCATCCTTACGGAGCCTCCTGTAGGGGACATATCCTCCAGGGCGACCGCTCCTCCTGCATTCTGGCCGTAACCAAGCTGCAGGCCGCTGCGGTCGGCATTCTCCGCAACCGGGGAATAGATTGGGAAGAAAGGAACCTCGCTGTTGTCGAAACGGTAGAAACCTATCTTCTTCGAGTCCGGAGACCACCAGAAGGCGCAGTACCTCGAGCCGCGGCCAAGGATCTCCTCATAATAGACCCAGGACGCATAACCGTTGAGGATCACGTCGGACCCGTCGGTCGTGAGCCTGGTCTCCTTTTTGGTCGCGACATCCAGCACCCAGAGGTCGTTGTTCCTCGTGAAAGCCATCTTGGTCGAATCCGGGGAATACTTCAGGTTCTCGGCACCCTCCACCCTGAACGGGAGGGCGGCCGCTGGACCCGTGACTCTCATCAGCGGACGTCCGGCGGGTATCTCGGCACCCGGGACAGTCTTGTGCGTAGCGGCATCCATCACGAAATCCTTGTCGGACGGACGCATGAAATCGTGCATGAAGGCCACCTGATGGTTACCTGTCCAGGTCCATCTGGTCGGTACGGGGTTGAACTCCTGTGCGGACAGCACGGTAGCTGCAAAGAAGGACAGCAAGATAACAAGTCTCTTCATAACCTATTGATTTAAAAAATATTCATCCTTGAAATTCACCAGATACACTTTCTCCACCGCCCTGGTCATGGCAGTATACAGCCATTTCAGGTCATCCAATGTCAATTCATCCTGCCAGAAAGGGTTGTCGATGAAGACACAGCTCCACTGTCCCCCCTGGCTCTTGTGGCACGTGATTGCATTGGCATATTTAAGCTGAAGGGCGTTGAAATAGGGGTCTTCGCGGACAGCCTCATAACGCTTCTTCTTCGTCTTTATGTCGGAATAATCCTCATTCACGCCATTGTAAAGCTGGTTCTGCTGCTCGTATGTAAGGGAGGCCGACTCGGAATCAAGCGTGTCAAGGCATACCTTGGCAACTATCTCTTCGTCATCATAATCAGGGAAGGAAAGCCTGGCATCCGCGAAACGAAGCCCGTATCTCTCTTCGAAATTCTTGATAGAGACCAGCTTGGCCATGTCCCCGTTGGCTATGTAGTCCATCCCGTGGGCACTGCCGGAGAACTGGTAACAGTTCTTCACTATCATCAGTTTCTCTCCCCTCACCAGTTTCTCCTCATCGTAGAAAACCTGCGCCCGGATGCCTGCATTGTATCTGTTGGCGCGCTTGTTCGACCGGCACAGGACCACGGCATCGTCCTTTGAATATTCGGAAAAATATGCCTGGTTCAAGGTTTCCAGCAGCTCCCCTCCAGTGATCCTTTGCACATCGTCGAATCCGTCCGTCCTGAGTCCAAGGGTGTCGGGAGTAATGCTGTCGGACAGGATCTCTCCCGAAATCATCTTCCTCAGACGGGTGGCATTCCACAGTATTCCGGACTCCTTCTGCTGCCTTACGACTTCGGTGAGACTGCTGTAAAGGACTCCTCCGAATCCATCCATATATTCAGGGGACAGCGCAGGAGAAGCATCGAGGCCGATGGGAGGCAGCTGTGCCGAATCCCCTATCATAACCAGCCTGCAGTCGTTGCCGGAACGCACGAAATCCACGAGGTCCTTCAGAAGGTCCCCCGTCCCGAAGACGGAAGTACCCTGACGTCCGGAATCATCGATACCTATAAGCGAGACTTCATCCACTATGAACAGCTTGTGCGACTGCTTGTTCGGAACCAGGGAGAACTGCCCGAAACCATCCGATCCTATGGATTTCTGCCTGTATATGCATTTGTGTACGGTGCTCGCATTCTTCCGGGAATACTGTGACAGCACCTTGGCCGCCCTCCCTGTCGGTGCCAGCAGTATACATATTTCTTCCGGAATACCGTCCCTGACAGGCCGGAGGTCATCCAAGGCATCTATCACCGCTGCAATCGCAGTGGTCTTGCCGGTCCCCGCATAGCCGTTCACCACAAGGATGTCATGGTCGTCATCGGCCATGAAGGCGGCCAGATCCCTGAACAACCGGTCCTGGTCGGAAGTTATCGCGTATGGGAAATGATCCTTGAAACGCCGATAGAAAAAGTCTCCCCTGTCCATCACTTGCTGCTCTTGCCGAAAATCAACATAGCGACAGCCAGTACAGGATAGATCTCGACACGTCCGAGGAACATGTCCAGGGTATACATCAACTTGGCCCCTACCGGCTCAGCCCCGAAATTGCATACTGCGCCCAGTTCCCCTATGGAAGGGCCGACGTTGCTGAGAGACGTGAAGGTAGCCGCAACCGCATTGGAGTCATGCGGATTCAGGATCAGGTTGACAGCCAGTGAAAAGACGATGAGGATAAGGTATAATGCGATGTAAAGGATATGCGGCCAGATATCTTCCTGCCTGACCAGGCGGCCGTTTACGCGGACCTCATTGACGGACGCAGGGTGGAGTATGGTCTTCAGGCGGAAGAATACCTGCTTGGAAAGGAGCAGCATCCTGTCCGACTTTATTCCTCCGGTAGTGGATCCGGCCATTCCGCAGGTAATGCCGACGAACACCAGCATGACGGAAGGCAGGAAAGGCCACGTGCTGTTGTCACCTATTCCGAATCCGCTCGTTGAAGCGTAGCTGAACACGTGGAAGGTTCCGGAAAGGATAGCCTGGCTCCAAGCCTGTTCCACACCCTGGACCTTGAGCGACACCGATACCACGATGCTTGCCGTGAGCAATATCCAGAGATAATACATGAAAATCTCATTCTTGAAAGGCTTCAGGGAACGCGTGATGATGGCGACATATATCATTCCGAAGTGGACAGACGACAGCAGCATGAAGAACATGGTGATGAGGTCGATCGGGACGGAATTGAATGATCCTATCGAAAGGTTCTTGGTACTGAAACCACCCGTGGCAGTGACGCTCATGGCATGGTTGATGGCATCGAAAGGACTCATTCCAGCCAGCAGGTACATCAGGAAGGAAGCTACCGCCATCCCGAAATAGACGTATGTGAATATGTATACGGTCCTTGAAGATCCAGAACGGTATTCACGCTTGGACAGGGATGAGAGCTCGAGATTCGTGAGACGGAGCTTCATCTGCGAGGAACTCGGAATGATGAGAAGGAGGAATATCACGACTCCCAAACCTCCGATGAAATGCGTGGATGAACGCCAGAACAGCAGGCTGTTGGGAAGCGATTCCACATCTCCAAGTATGCTGGCACCGGTGGTGGTAAAACCGGAAACGCTTTCAAACCAGGCATTTACGATGGTAAAAGGGCCTCCCCACAGTGCATATGGAAGCATTCCGAACACGAAGGACAGCAGCCAGGAAAGCACGATAATCATGTAACCGTCCTTCAGGCTGATGGCCGTTGTCTTCCTGACGAAGAAGAACGGGAATATACCGACCGTGAACGTAAGGGCGAAACTGATCATCAAGGCAGCCAGGGCACTGTCGTTGCCGTTTGCGACAGAAACCAGTATCGACAGGAACATGAACAGCGCACTGACCAGCAGCGCGTAGCCTACATTCCTTGATATGACCTTGATGTTCATCTGTTTATTGTTCTGTTCCTGCGGTTCCTGACCCGGACAGGGTAGGTATCTTGGCGCGGAGGTCGGAAACCCTCTTGCGCAGCTGCTGGTTCTCCCCGACAAGTTCCGTTATCCCTTCATTCAGTTCAGCGAGCTGGTCGTCACCTTCGAAGGTATAAGTATATTTCTTGTTCGAGGACCTGTAATTGTTCAGGCCGGCCAACATCTTGTATAAAGGATTGACGTAGTATGAAAGGAGGTAGAACAGCAGCATCAGGATAAGCATGAGCCCTACGAGGACCGCTACGGCTCCTGGGATAACGCTGCGGTAGAACCCTCTCTGGAAAGTCTCCGAGTTCTTCTTGAGGTCATCATAGATGGCCTCGTCAAGGTTATCGATGTATCTGTACAGCCTGTGGTACTGAGGCTGGAGCCTTTCGAAATACCAGGACCGCGTGTCGATGAAATCGGACTGCAGCACGTCGCTGAGTTCCATGGATGTAAGCATATAGGCGGAGTACGCGTATATCACGGAATCGGTCAGGGGCAACATCGTGTTCCCCATGAGGGACATCCTGAGCGAGTCACAATGATTCATGAACTCCTTCTGGTGGAAGTCCGGCAGCGTGCTAATCGATTCGTCCCCGATTACCGAAAGGAGATCCAGATTGTACTGGCTGCTCACCTCGGCGAGCTTCTGTGCCACATTGATGTTCCTGACATTGTCAGCCATCAGGCCGGACACGTAATCGCTCATCCTGGAATACTCAAGGATCGATATTATGCTGGACACCAGGAGGGTGACCGCAATGGCCAGGAGGCTGAAGGTCAGTTTGGCCCTCATCGACAACCCCTTATCCTTGATCTTGTTAGAAACTTTCCTGATCATCAGATTATTATATATCCAATTTACAAATATAGGAAAAACATCCGTTATCTGTAAACACCCAGCATAGTCCCGTAGTCAGACAGGCATTGCTGTTCCGGGAAGGCGCTGAAATAAGCGGAATCCATATACACTGCGAATGACGTGACATTCCGTATCCCGTAGCCGGCATAGGTAGTCAGGTCGGAAACGAAAACTTCGGGATGCCAGGGCAGGTTCACGGCCGGTTTCTTCCAATCACTGGCCAGGGAGACATCCAGCCAATACTCCAGAACCATGGCAGTTTCAGCGGGGAAAACCTTAAGGTTATCCTCCAGGTGCCTGATGACCTCCCGATGGGACATCCTGCCCTTTCGTCCCGGAGCATCCAAATCAGCCAGGGGACGGTCCCACTGCCGTTCAATGGGTGCGAACTCCAGGAATATCCCTTCTGCAGGCCTGACCTTCGTTGGCGGATCCATCGTCGACTGGTAAGCCAGATGCGCCAGCATAGCCTCCGGATCCACCTTCCTGATGGCTTCCAGCATGCGGTTCTCGATGATCAGGGCCTGGTCGCTCGCAGAGAGGTCTTTGCACTCCGGGCATTCGCACACCGGAGAATTGTCGTCAAGCCAGAAATAATAACGGTGATTGGTTGCAGGAAGGGCAGCTGCGAATTCAGCCGCCTTGGCCGCTATGATGTCCAATGCCTTATCCGAATGGGGGCAGCAGTTGAAATCGGCGACGCGACGGCCGATGCCGTCCATCCTGAACATGGTCGAATCCTCACGGAACAGTTCCCTGGGCAGCAGTTCAGCCATGGCGTGGAGCTGATGCTCGACATCTATCCCCAGTTCACCACACTTGGCCATAAATGCCTTTCCGGCATCCGAACCGATGAATTCCATCACCTCCGCCGGCTTCATATGGGTTCCGATGGTATTGATCCCGTTCGCCAGTGCAACCGACGGCCAGTCCATGGTCCCAAGATCCTGCACGGAGAGCACTATGCCTTTCTCCCGGAAGAAGCCATCCCTGCATATCCTGGCATCGAAGAAAACACTCGGCTGGTGGAAATCGGCCTTCCTGTCATCGGTCTCTTTCAGAGAATACCAGTTGACCGAACCGTCAGGGCGGAAATCAGCCCTGAATACACCCATCCGGAAGCCCCCGTCCATATCCACGTCATATCCCATCAGTTCTTCCCTGCTTACACATCCTGCAACGGAATAGCCTCCGGGGACAATCCTGCAGTCAAAATGCAGGGTTCTGAAATTCCAGGGATAGTTGAACTCGCGGTAATATGTACATTCGTAGTCCAGGACCCTGCCGGCCGGATCCATCTCCGCGCCGACATAGGTGGACAGTTCCCCTGCAGGGGCGAAAAACACTTCGACCCTGTCCTCCGGGGCGACATCCATCTCATCCCCGAAATCCTCCTTCAGGGCAAGCGTCCCGTCAAGGACATCGAAACGGAAACAGAACAGGCTGTCAGTGGCGAAGCACCGGAATACCGTGCTGTCTTCCAGACCGTCCCACGGAGCGTGGAACACCGAAACCGGGGAAATCACATCCCATACGGGAAGGTCCAGGAAACAGGCCCCTGAAGGTTCCACCTGGGAATATGGAATCAAAAAAACATCCGTCCCGTCCTCGCGGTGGCCGCAAGCCACCAAGACGGACAGGAGCAGGATTGAAATGAAACGGAATCTTTTAGGATCACTCATCTTGCGGTGTTTCTTCTTCATTAGAAAGTTCCTGTGGCACAATCGATCCGGGACCGACGGTACGTCCGGTAGTCCGGATCTTCCCCTGGGATTTCTTGGGAGACAGGCCGAGTTTCTCCAGCTTCTGGATCTTCCTGATCACGCTCTGGTTGGATTCGGAGAGTTTCCTGGTGGCATCTCCATAAGCCGCCTTCGCCTTCTCAAGGGACTCCCCTATCTTGACATAGCTGGACATCCATGCATTGAGCTGGCCCATAAGCTCCTCAGCAGTCTTGTAGACTTCGGCGATGTTCTTTTCCTGATTGGCCTGTTTCCAGGCCATCTGGATCATATTCAGCACGATAATCAAGGTCATCTGGCTTACTATCAGCACGTTGTTATCCTTGGCGACCTGCCAGAGCATAGGGTCTTCCTCCAGCATAAGGCGGAAAGCCCCCTCGACCGGAATGAACATCAGGTTGTAATTCACCTTCCTGCGTCCTTCGGGGATATAGGATGCGTAATCCTTGGCCTTCAGTTCGTCCACATGCTTCCGGACGCTCTCGACGTGGGCCTTGGCGTAACGTCGCCTGGCCTCGACGGTCTCGCTGACCATATATTCCTTGTAGGCATTGAGGCTGACCTTGGAGTCTATTATGACTGTGGTCTCATCCGGATAGTAGACCATGACGTCCGGTATGAGGGTTCTTCCTTCGTCGCTCTTTATTTCATGTCCGCTGCTGTCCGTGATGACTCCCTGAGTGAAGAAATGGACTCCCTCCACCAGCCCGGCATTCTTCAGTACATCAGTGAGCAGCATCTCACCGAAATCTCCCTGGACCTTGGAATAACCGGTCAGGGCGTTGGCCAGGTTGCGGGCTTCGTCACCCACAGCCCTTGAATGCTTCAGGACGTTCTCGATATTCTCCTTCATGGCCGCACTCTGGGCCGCACTTTCCTTCTGGGATTCACGGACGCTCCTGTCGAACTCGTCGAATTTCTCCTTGATGGGTTTGAGCAGCTCGGATATCGAATCCGCGCTCTGGCTCTTGAAAGAAGCACTGGTCTCGGCAGACAGCGCCTTGAATGCATCCTTCATTCCGGCCAGCTCCTTCTCGTGCTGTTCCTTCTGCAGTTTGAGGGCATTCTCCTGCTCTGCCTTCAAGCGTTCTTCATATTCGGACCTGGCGGAAAGCAGGCTCTCCACGGATGCCTTTTCACTTGAGAGTGTCATCAGGCGCTCTTGAAGGCCGTCCTTCGCGTCCTCATATTCCCGAACCAGGCGATGACGCTCCCTGGCACCATGGGAGATCACCGCAATCAGTGCAATCACGGCAGCAAGGACTACTACTGCGGCGATTATCAATATTATCGTGGTCTCTTTCATCCGGCAAAGGGTTAGAGGATATTCATGGACTGTTCCCTGATTTTCTCGAGTTCGTCCTTCATCCTGACGACCAGTTTCTGGATGCCTGCATGATTGGCCTTGGAGCCGGTGGTGTTGATCTCACGCCCCATCTCCTGGATGATGAAGCCGAGTTTCTTACCGGGATAAGGTTCCCCGTCGATCGTATCCAGGAAATACCTGCAGTGCTGGCGTAGACGGACCTTCTCCTCGTTGATGTCAAGCTTCTCCAGATAGAATACCATCTCCTGTTCGAATCTCGAAGGGTCGACCTTCTGCTGGAGTTCGGCAAGGTTCCTTTGAAGCCGTTCACGGACGGCGGAGATCCTCTCGTCTTCAAGTTTCTCTACCTCGTCCTCAAGTTCCATGATGGTACGGACCCTGGACGTAACATCAGAGTACAGGACCGCACCTTCCCTGTCCCTGTAATCATTGACTGCTGCAAGGGCCTGGTCCACAGCCTTTTCCACCAACGGCCAGTTCTCTTCCGTGACCACATCCTGGCGGGAACTGTCCATTATGTCCTGGAAGCGCATTATTCCGGCCAGCAGTTCGTTGTCCATCCTGGCCTGGTCCCCGAAATTTGCAGCCCTGTAACTTGTGAGATTGTTCCGGATCTCCTTCATCTGGGTGAAATATTCCTTGACCATATCCGGGTTTATCTTCCTGGCCGCTCCGGCCCCCGGCTCCCAGATCATATAGAAATCGATGGTACCTCTCTGAAGGGATTCGGCGATCTTCTGGCGGACCAGCAGCTCCTTCTCCTTCGGGAGGAGCTGGGTCTTTATGTTGGCATCGGAATTCTTACCGTTCAGTGTCTTTATCTCTATGGTGAGTTTCCCCGTTTCCAGGGCGGCCTCGGCCTTGCCGTAACCGGTCATTGACTTGATCATATCCTGTGATTGCTCTATCTCTACAAATATAATCAAAAGTAGGCACAGGAATGATGGCTATACCTCACATTTTTTGTAAATTTGCAAGTTAATAAAGGACATCGAAATGGAAGAGACCAAGAAACTGAATTTCCTTGAAGAGATAATCGAAGACGACCTGAAATCAGGCAAGGTGGACAGCGTGATGACGAGGTTCCCTCCGGAACCCAATGGCTACCTGCACCTCGGACATGCCAAGAGCCTGTGCATCAACTTCGGCCTTGCTGAGAAGTACGGTGGCAAGACGAATCTGCGCTACGACGACACCAATCCCACCAAGGAAGATACCGAATATGTGGATGCCATCAAGGAAGACATCCGCTGGATGGGCTTCAAGTGGGACAAGGAACTATACGCATCCGACTATTTCGACCAGCTCTACGAGTGGGCGGAACAGATGATCAGGGAAGGTCTCGCATACGTGGATGACCAGACCCAGGAAGAGATCAGCAAGGGGCGCGGAACGGTCGATACCCCCGGCAAGGAGAGTCCTTACCGCAACCG
>JAEEGF011536957.1_pt1 | contig 41994 bp, 31 predicted proteins | sample 9134171 | NCBI WGS metagenome assembly JAEEGF01 (sample SAMN16246542, study PRJNA631951) | gut metagenome | biome: gut microbiome; feature: rumen; material: AP-attached | host: Bos | place: Iran: Karaj | collected 2018-10 | reverse complement strand
CTGTGGGTAAAGGTCCCAGATCCGTATTCTTGCCCCCACCCGATACGGATGCACCCAACTGATCAAGTCTGAATAGTGAGATCATATCACTGTAAAGTTTCTCGTAATACACATCATCCACAACCTGTTTTCTTCTCTTTGACTTAACAGTATTTTCTATAAGCTGTCCCGCAGAATCTCTTACGGATGCTGAGCCGTTAAACACAGGAGTGATAAAAGTATTATCGATATTATCAAGAAGCATCTGTGTAGCTTCTATCTTGATATTATAATAATGGTCATTGTCCTCACCGCCACGGCTAAGATAATCAACATATTCGGGACTGTTCTGTGCTTTTAATGTGACAGGAACATAACCTTCAGTCTCCGCGTAAGGGATCTGAACATCATTGGTCAAAAGAAACTGTGTAAAGAGCCAGGAAGCAAGAACTTCCTGAGGATCCTTTTTGTTAAACACACAAACCGAAGGTCCCTGAGAGATCATGTAAGGATTCTCGGGATCAACCTGAGGAATGGGTCGTACTATAACCTCAATACTATGGTCAATATCGTCGGAGCAAATATCTGAAAGAGGTGCTTCGGGTCCTATCCATGTTGCACCGGCAGTTGAGTCAATGGCAAAAATACATTGACCTGCATTCAAGAAGTTGCCGGGATAGCTTGAGATCTTAAAGGTTGAAAACGCTCTGTTCTCAGCATGCTTAGCGATCTCCTCAAGGATTCCCTTGGTATTGTCGTTAAAGAGAAGTACCTCTCCTCTGTCATTCGTATAGTCAAATCCACTCTGCTTAAGAAGCTGGATCATCATGTTATCCGTTGACTTGTAGATAAAGGGGATCATTACCTTCTGATCGTTCACAAGATAATTACCCTCTGCATCTGTCTCAACTGCTTTATCAGAGACTTCCCAGATAAAGTCCCATGTAATGTCGTCAGGGATCTCATATCCAAGTTCCTCAACAAAGGTCTTGTTGATATAAAGAGCCTCGGAAGATCTCATGTAAGGAAGGGCATAGAGTTGTCCTCCGATACGGCACTCGTTCAAATACTTATCAACCATTTCGGCTCTCGTAGGCGCGTCGAATTTTACTTCGCTTCCTCCAAGTCCATACCTTTTGTCATCAATAACATCATCAAGGTTAAGGACCTCATCCTGACCGGTAAGATAAGTTGCGATATGGTCCGGATATGTGATGCAGACGTTAGGTGTGGTATCTGTAGCGATATTTGTTATTACATCGTTATAGATCTTTCCGTAATCGGTATATAACCGAAGGTTAACCTTTACATTCGGATAGATCTTCCGGAAATCTTCAATTGCCTTGTAGTAAATCTCAGACTGTGTCTTATTGGTATCGTTCTTTGCCCAGAAAGTTATCTCGATCTGCTTTGAAGTATCGAACTCCTCCGGCATCTCAAAACTTTTCTGTGCGGTCTTACCGTGGCATCCCGTAAACATCAATATAGAGCAAAGGATAAATGCCATAAGTACAAAGGCTTTAAAACTCTTTCTCATCCCTTTGTACCTCCCCTCAGTACTCCGTTCATAACGGTCTTTCTAAATACAAGGAAAAGTACGATAAGAGGCAGTGAAATAACAACTACCGCCGCCATCATTGCGGGGATGTTCTCTCTACCGAAACCGTTCTCCCTGATCTCCTGAATACCGTTGGAAACAAGGAAATATGCAGCATCATCAGTGATAAGTCTGGGCCATACATAAGAGTTCCAGCACTCGATCACCTTAAGAATGATGATGGTCACGATGGTAGGTCTTGCAATAGGTACCATGACCTTCATCAGATACTTAAAGTCACTGGTTCCGTCCACCTTTGCAGCATAATAAAGATTATCCGGTATGGCTTCAAAGTTTTCCTTTAAAAGATAGATATAGAAAACTGAAGCAACGGAAGGAAGGATAAGACCCGGGAAACTGTTTCTCATATCAAGATTTGTTACAGTAACAAAGTTGGTAATGATAACAAGTTCGTTAGGGATCATCATCAGTGCAAGGAAAAGAACAAATATAATATTCTTGCCCTTAAACTCAAGTCTTGCAAAAGCAAATGCCGCAAGAGTTGTAACAATAAGCATTATCGCCGTGGTAACAATGGTAAAGATAGCTGTATTCAAAAGATATCTGCCAAGAGATACGGTGGTAAATGCATCTATATAGTTTTGAAATGTAGGATTGGAGGCATAAAACCTAGGCACATACTCCGCATTGTAAGAGCTGTAGCTCTTGATGGAAGTAAGCACCATCCAATAAAAGGGAAAAAGAACAATAACTCCCCAAATCGCAAGGAGTATGTAAGTAATAGTCTTTTCCGCTATCCCTTTTATTTTTGCACTCTTTTCAATTTCTTCGTATTCGTGGTTGTTGTCCATGTTGCAGAGAATCCTTTTAGATACTACCCATTGGATATATATACACTAACCTTTGGATATTTTATACATTAACCTGCTTTTTATTTCTAACAAGAAGATTAATAACTGTAATGGTAAGTACTATAGTAAACAAAATAATTGCCGCAGAAGAAGCATATGACGGATATCCGCCGCTGTCTCCGTAAAGCATATCGTAAACGTAACCTACGATGGTGTTCATCTCGGCCACATTAAGGTTTGTACCAAATAGAGCCACCGCATCACTGTAGGCTTTGAACGCTCCAATGAATCCCGTAATGATCAGATAAAAGATCATGGGTGAGATCATGGGAAGGGTGATCTTGAAAAAGATCCTGGTATTTGATGTTCCGTCCACCTTCGCTGCACTGTAATAAATGGGATTAACACTGGCAAGGGAGCTGGTAAGGACAAGCACCTTAAAGGGCATAACGATCCAAACAGTATAAATGCAAAGGACCATCATCTTTGCCCAATAGGGTCCTTCGATAAAGTCCACGGATTTTCCGCCGAAGGCATTTATCAGAATATTTACCATACCGTCCGTATATGCAGTCTTCTTGAAAAGGATCATGAATACAAGACCAACCGCAAGGGTATTTGTTACATAGGGCAGGAAATAAATGGTCTGGAAAAGTTCCTTTAGCTTTGTAATTTTGTTAAGTCCCAGTGAGATTAAAAGGGAAAGTATTGTTGATGTGGGAACGGTGATCACAACAAGTATCAAGGTGTTCTTGAGAGCCTGTAAAAAGTAGGGATCGTGAAGAACATAGGAATAGTTGTAAATACCTGTTCCGAAGGATGTCTGCGACGCAGAATTATATCCCTCTTCAAAGGAGTATATAAATACATCCACAAGAGGATATATCATAAATACTCCCAGAAATATCAAAGCAGGCAATAGATAGAGCCACGCTTTTAAATTGCTTTTAAATGTTGATTCCATAATGTTACCGCCTTAGAAAAGTCTTTCCTCAGATGCTGAATCAAAAACAAATACCTTTTCAGGTTTGAGATCAAATCTGACTTTTTCCTTGTCAATGTCAATCGAATTACTCGAGCTTACGATAGCTCTTATATCTGTATTCTGACACAAAGGATGATGTGCGATAACGCTTATATCTCTTCCCATAACCTCTATTCTCTCAAGGTCAAGGGTAAGCTTTCCTTCTTCATTGGGAATGAAGCCTTCCGGACGGATTGCCACAAAAACTTTTCCGTCTTTTACATTTACATCCTCAAGAACTGTCTCTTTTCCGATAAGAAGTTTACCCTCCTTAACTTCTCCTTCAAAAACATTGATAGGAGGAGTTCCGAGGAATTTAGCAACAAAGAGATTTTTGGGGCTGTCATATACATCCTGAGGAGCTCCGATCTGATGAACCACACCGTCCTTCATAACAACGATCTGGTCACAGATACTCATGGCTTCTTCCTGGTCGTGAGTAACAAAGATGGTGGTAATCTTTGTCTCCTTTTGGATCCTTCTGATCTCCTCACGTGTCTGAAGTCTCAATCTTGCATCAAGATTTGAAAGAGGCTCATCAAGTAAAAGAACCTTTGGCATTTTAACAAGTGCTCTTGCAATGGCCACTCTCTGCTGCTGACCGCCTGAAAGCTCGGCAGGTCTTCTTTCCATAAGAGAATCTATCTGAACAAGCTTCGCCACTCCCATGACTGCGTTATTCATTTCAGCCTTGGTCATCTTCTGCTCGCCTTTAAGGTTCTGAAGAGGGAACATAATGTTCTGTCTGACCGTTAAATGAGGGTAAAGTGCATAGTTCTGAAAAACAAGTCCGATCCCTCTGTTTTCGGGAGGAAGCTTGGTCACGTCGTCTTCACCAAAAAAGATCTGTCCCTTTGTGGGTTTCTCAAGTCCGCTTATCAGATTAAGCGTGGTACTTTTTCCACATCCGGAAGGTCCCAAGAGTCCGATAAGTTTTCCGTCGGGAATGGTAAAATCAAAATCATTAACTGCGATCACATCTTCGGGATGCTTTTTGTCCCTGCTGGGAAATCTTTTGGTTAAGTTTTTAAGAACGACTTTCATTTAAGTACTCCTGAATGTATTTTTAGCATTGCAAAGCAAATTATGATTTAAGATATTCGAGTTCATCCTCAAGTTCCTTGGGAACGGAACCTCCGGTATTCTTAGCCTTTTGAATAAGAACCTCAACTCGATGTATCTTCTGGCTTTGCTTTCTGTCGTAGTACTCGATGTACTCTTTGAAATTGGGATTACCGCCCAGTTTCTGTCTTGTAGCTACAGGGAAAGGACAATACTTAGAAAGAATGGTCCTTGAGACTTTATTAAGCCTCGGTGATCCGTCACTTTCATATGCAACCCAGATCATATAATCCATTATGAACATCTCTTTAAAGCTGTTCTTTGCTCTCTGGATCTGGAGTTTAACCTTCTCCTTCGCCTCGGTTGAAAGCTCATGATTCTTACGATAGAACTGCGCATAATCGAAAAATTCACTGGTAAGTGAAGGATCGGAAACATCGTTCCATCTTGCACCCTGAACTCTCTTGCACATCTCCCATCTGTACTCGCCGCACATATGAAGAACCTGCGTCCTCATATCCTCAAGATCAAATACGGGAAGCATGTAACGAGCCGGTGTCTTTCTGTCACGTCCCTGGATCTCCTGCCACATAAGGCCTCTGGTACCAACGTTGGGCATAAGGATGAAATTGGGAGTGATCTCGGTATTTACGTACTCACCTTTGATACCAAAGGCTTCGTTTGAATACATGTTATCTCTGTAAAAGAGCTGAAAATCAATACCCCTTATGTAATCAAGGCACTGGTTTATAAGGCCGGTGGTAAGGAGCCTGTCAGGCAACGATCCCATTACGTTAACACTGTTAAATATGGGACAGAAAATAGTAATAAGACCAAAGGTTACTTTATTTGCAGACATGAACATGTTTTTGAGTTCATACTGAACCTTGGCTTTCTTATCTTCAAGAGCCTTTCTTTCCTGCTCTGCAGTGATCTGGTTCTTTACTTTCTTTTCATGGACAAAGGCTTCGTAGTCTACGTCAAACTCGTTCTTACTGGGCATTACTTCGCCATTGTAGATAGCCTGGAGCCACTGGAAGAATGTAAATACACCCTTCTTGGGATCCGTATATTCAGTACCTGCCTTTTCATAGAGGTACTTAAGATCATTCTTGGTGCAAAGTTCCTCGTCCATATATCCGAATTCAAGGAACATAAGTACAGGCTTGCTTGCCGAATGTCCTGCCAAAACCTTAAGGGCAACCGCCTCATAGATCTTGTAGAAATAGTTGGATATATCAAGTCTGATATGTCTTGCAGCGTCATCCTGGCTTCTGGGATCGTTGAGATTTCTGTAGGAAATGATAAGAGACTTGAAGTCATTGTGAGTCTTCTCATCTACTTCGGCAAAATCAAGGATCTTATCAACCGAATCTTCAAGGTCATCAAAGATACCCTTCTCGTCCTCTGCGGTATCGGCCTTGAGTTTGGTACGCTCAACCTTCATATCAAAAGCTGAAGTACGCTCGAAATATCTGTTGGGATTGATAAACTGCTTCTTGTTAAGATACTCCTCAAGATTCCTGATCTTGTTTAAAAGCACATCGGAAACCGAAGCAAATGAAATACTTAAAAAAGCCGAGGTAAGCATTCCATAGAGGTCCATAGCTTCATCTTCCAAAATGAACTGACCGATCTCTGAGAGATATACAAATGCTTTCTTGGCTCCCAGAGAAATACCTCTGGCATCTTTAGCAAGTTTAGAGATAAAGATATCAAGGAATTCAGGCGAAACCTTTCTGCCATCGGTTACAAGAGTTGAGATCTCGGAATAATATCCCGCAAGATTATCGCTAACCCCCGAATCATCTATAAACTGACCTTTTCTTTCAAGGTCGCTGAAATCCTTGGGATTTGATCCAACTTTCGCGCAAAGATCCTTATAAAAATTATATGTGCTTTCAGCCAGCTGATAGACTTCATCCGTTTCAGTCTTAATAAAAGCATACTGACTTGTACACTCTAATATCTGCTTAATTGCACTTCTGTACAAATAAGCTGAGAAATCATTCTTCTTTTGTATGATCGAAGGAAGACTTTCCGCAGATAACGGAATAAGAGCAGTATCTTCAAGGGCCATGTAGTTAAAGAAGTGAGCTTCAAAACCAACTTCCAAAGCTCCGATAACATCTCCCTTGGACAAATTAAACTTGATACCCGGTGCAGAAACTGCAACTAATCCGTCGGAAATAAGAAAAAGTTCGTCATTGTTCTGTGCTGCACCTATTATGATATCGTTTTTTGCAACATTTTTCGATGCCATGGTACCACCTTTTGAAAACTGTTTATAAGGATTAACTATAGAATCTCACGAGCACCTTTTTAAACCCGCGGAAATCCGTGAGTTTAAAAAAGCCCAAGTGTCTAAAAAACACTTGGGCTTTCGACTATTATATATTACTACTTAATCACAGAAATATCAAACAATTAACTATTATTTTTATTATCTCTGTACTCTTGCTCCGGCACCGCCCATAAGAGCTTCAACTTCCTTCTTGGAAGCCATGGTGGTGTCACCGGGAGTGGTCATTGCAAGTGCGCCGTGAGCTGCACCGTACTCTACTGCAAGCTTAGCGTCGCCGGTGGTCATAAGGCCATAAACAAGGCCAGATGCGAATGAATCTCCGCCGCCTACACGGTCCATGATCTCAAGTCCGTCATACTGCTTAGCCTTATAGATCTCGCCGTCTGCCCAGCAGATTGCGCTCCAATCATTAACGGTAGCGGTCTTAACCTGACGAAGGGTGGTAGCTACTGCCTTAAAGTTAGGATAGGTCTTAGCTGCCTCGTTGATCATCTTCTTGTAACCCTCAAGGTTAAGAGTCTTAAGGTTTGCATCGTTACCTTCGATCTCGAAGCCGAGGCATGCAGTAAAGTCTTCCTCGTTACCGATCATAACGTCAACGTACTTAGCGATCTCTTTATTAACTTCCTGAGCCTTAGCCTGGCCGCCGATAGCGCTCCACATTGAAGGACGATAGTTAAGGTCGTAAGAAACTACAGTGCCATACTTCTTAGCGGTCTTGATAGCTGCAAGAACGGTCTCACATGACTGCTCTGAAAGAGCTGCATAGATTCCGCCGGTGTGAAGCCATCTAACACCGAGCTCACCGAAGATGTGATCAAAATCAAAATCTGCGGGAGTTGCCTTTGAAATAGCGGTGTTTGCTCTGTCTGAGCATCCTACTGCACCACGGATACCAAATCCACGCTCGGTGAAGTTAAGTCCGTTTCTGCAGATACGTCCGATACCGTCGGTGGGCATCCACTTGATGAGTGAGGTATCAACGCCACCCTGAAGGATGAAGTCCTCCATGAGCTTACCAACTTCGTTATCAGCGAAAGCGGTGATAACACCGGTCTTAAGTCCGAAGCATCTTCTAAGGCCACGTACTACATTGTACTCTCCGCCGCCTTCCCATGCTCTGAACTGTCTTGCAGTACGAATTCTTCCCTCTCCGGGATCAAGACGGAGCATAACTTCTCCGAGGGATACTGCGTCGAATGCGCATTCATTTGCGGGTCTTAAATTTAAATCCATTTCTTTTTCTCCTCCTGGATATTAATCCTAGTCACGCTGCGCTTATTAACAATCACAGCTGTTTAAATCAAAATGATAATTATCTAACCTTAAGCATATCAAAGTTAAAGTATCTAACAGCATTGTTAAAAGATATATCTTTAACGATGGTGCCGAGGATATCATAGTCCTCGGGGAATTCGCCGTTATCTACCCAGCCGCCGAGAAGGTTGCAGAGGATTCTGCGGAAATACTCGTGACGGGTGTATGATAAAAAGCTTCTTGAGTCGGTAAGCATTCCTACGAATCCGGAAAGGTTACCAAGGTTTGCAAGAGATGTCATCTGGTCCTGCATACCTACCTTGTGATCGTTGAACCACCATGCGCTTCCCTGCTGGATCTTTGCTACAGCATCTGAATTCTGGAAGCATCCGAGGATGGTTCCGATAGCCTGGTTATCGTTAGGATTGAGGCTGTAAAGAATTGTTCTGGGAAGTGAATCGTTGGCAATAAGGTTATTTAAAAAGTCTGCGGTCTGTGCGGAAGGTGCATAGTTGTTAATGCAGTCATATCCGGTGTCGGGACCGAGTCTGTCAAACATCTTCTTGTTGTTGTCTCTCTTGCAACCATAATGGAGCTGAAGGACCCAGCCACGCTTTGTGTACTCGCCTGATACGAAGGTCATGAATGCGGTCTTGAACTGCATCTCCTCGTGACGGCTGATGGGCTGCTTTGAAAGAGCCTTCTTGTAAATAGCTTCGATCTCTTCTTCTGTAGCGGGCTCGAACATTACATACTCAAGAGCATGGTCAGATACGTTACATCCGTTCTCAGAGAAGAAATCCATTCTGTTAACGAGAGCAGCCTTAAGATCCTTGAAAGACTTGATCTCTACTCCGCTTACAGATGAAAGTTTCTGAATATAATCAACATAGTCAACTTTTTCAAGGTTCATTGCCTTGTCGGGACGCCATGCGGGAAGAACTGTTACATCAAAACTCTTATCTTCCTTGATCTTTCTGTGCCACTCAAGGCTGTCGATGGGATCATCGGTGGTGCAGATAAGTTCTACGCCTGACTTCTTAATGATGTTTCTTACAGACATTGAAGGATCTGCAAGTTTCTTGTTGCAGAGCTCCCAAACTTCATCAGCGGTCTTTGCTGAAAGAGCTCCATGGTAATCAAAATATCTCTGAAGTTCAAGATGGGACCAATGATAAAGGGGATTACCGATAGCCTTTCCGAGGCACTCAGCCCACTTAAAGAATTTTTCCTTATCGGATGCATCTCCGGTAATATATTTCTCATCAACTCCGCATGATCTCATGAAACGCCATTTATAATGGTCGCCTCCGAGCCAAACCTGGGTGATGTTCTCGAACTGTCTGTCCTCAGCGATCTCTCTGGGATTGATGTGACAGTGATAGTCGAGGATGGGCATGTTTTCAGCATAGTCGTGGAAAAGCTTTTTAGCCACGTCGCTTTGAAGAAGGAAATCTTTATCCATAAATGCCTTCATAGTCATTAGACCTCTCTTTCTTAGTTACTGTTATTAGAGTGTTACGCCTCTCTTAAAGATTGCCATATCATGGAAACCTGCTCTCTCACTGGCAACCTGTTCGCCTGAAGCGACTCTGATGACATAGTCGAAAAACTCATTAGAAATTTCTTCCATGTCTTTATCTTCAACCAAAACTCCGGCATTGAAATCGATCCAATTGCTCTTCTTGCCTGCAAGTCTTGAGTTGGTTGAAATCTTCATAGTGGGCACGGGACATGCGAAAGGAGTTCCGCGACCGGTTGTGAATAAAACTATATGAGCACCGCTGGCTGCAAGAGCTGTAGCAGCAACAAGATCGTTACCGGGAGCGGACAATAAGTTAAGTCCGGGAGTAACAACCTGCTCGCCGTATGAAAGAACGCCCTTTACTGCACTGCTTCCGGATTTCTGTGTGCATCCCAAAGACTTATCTTCGAGAGTGGAAATACCGCCCTTTTTGTTTCCGGGTGAAGGGTTCTCATATATGGTCTGATTATTATCTTTAAAGTACTGTTTAAAGTCATTGATAAGACAAACTGTTTTGTCAAAGAGCTGCTCATTCTCGCAACGGTTCATGAGAATGGTCTCAGCGCCGAACATCTCGGGAACCTCGGTAAGGATAGTTGTTCCGCCCTTTGATGTAAGCATATCGGAGAACTTTCCGACAAGAGGATTTGCGGTGATTCCGGAGAATCCGTCGCTTCCTCCGCACTTCATACCGATGATGAGTTTTGAAGCGGAAATAGGCTCACGTACAAAACCTGCAGCATAACCGATAAGTTCTTCCATCAGTTTCTCTGCATCTGCCATCTCATCTTCTGATTCCTGACAAACAAGGAACTTAACTCTGTCCTCATCATATTCACCGATATAAGGCTTAAGAACATCGATATTGCTGTTCTCGCATCCAAGGCCGAGAACAAGAACGCCTCCGGCATTGGGATGGTTGATAAGGTCGCTTAAGATCTTTCTGGTGTTTTCCTGGTCATCGCCCATCTGTGAACATCCGTAGGGATGGGGGAAAGCAACTACGCCTCCGACTCTGCTCTTAACGATATCGCTCATGCCTGCAAGAGCAATGTTAGCCTTGTTGGCGATAGCTGTAGCAATATTGTTAACGCATCCGACAGTAGGGATGATCCATACTTCGTTTCTAACAGCAACTTTACCGTTGGGGCGCTTATATCCCATAAAGGTAACATCTTCGGAAGCCTTGATATCTGTATTAACAGGCTCATATGTGTAATCAAGGATCTCGCCGAGAGCTGTTCCTACGTTATGAGTGTGAATCCATGATCCTGCTTTGATATCCTCTTTTGCATTGCCGATACGATAACCGTACTTAATAACAGGCTCGCCTTTTTTGATATCAACAAGAGCCATCTTGTGGCCCGCAGGAATCTCCTCGAGAGCCTTGACTCCCTCAGCCTCGAAACCGGGCTGAAGGTCAGTCAGAGCAACTATTACATTGTCATTCTCGTTTATCTTAATAAATGATTTCATGCAAAATACTTCTCCATAGTCTTGCGCATTCCATCGTTACGAATAGCAGTGATATACTCGGTGATCGCTGCCTCAAGGCCTTCAACCTCTGTAAGATCCTGTCCCCAGAAATCTACGTTTGAAAGAACTGCCTTTGCAAACTCAGCGGGAGCCTTTGAGCTGTTAGCTGCGAAGAATTCAAGTACTGCCATATCATCAAGGATCTGGTACTCTTCACCATTTCTGTGTCCGATAAGAGCTTTATCTCTGATCTCGGTTCCGGTGTAGAATGCCATAAGAGCTGCGATTGAGAATGTAAGGTGAGTGGGGAGCTTGCCCTCGTTCTTTACATAGTCAAGGAAGCTGGGCATGCATCTTGCGCGCCACTTGGAAACTGAGTTAAGTGCGATTGAAAGATGTGCATGCTTAACATAAGGATTGTTAAATCTTGCAAGTACTGCCTCGGCAAAATCAAGAAGATCCTGCTTGGGAAGTGTAAGTGTAGGGATTACTTCGTCAAAGAGGGTACCCTTGATAAACTTAAGGATAAGCTCGTCGTTCATTGACTGAAGCACGATATCATTACCGCAAAGATATGAAGCAAGAACGAATGAGGTATGAGCACCGTTTAAGATGCGAACCTTTCTCTGCTTGTAAGGGTGATGATCGGGTGTATAAATTACAGGAAGTCCTGCTGCAGGTAAAGGAAGCTCATCTGAAAGATCCTTGGGGCTCTCGATTACCCAAAGTGCAAAAGGCTCGCCGGTTACGATAAGCTCATCATTGTAACCAAACTCCTTGCAAAGCTCCTCAGCCTCGTCTCTGGGATAACCGGTAACGATACGGTCTACGAGGGTTGAGGTAAAGATACATGCCTCATTGAGCCAGTTAACAAAACCTTCTTCAAGCTTCCAGTTCTCAGCCTGCTTTAAAACGCACTCTTTTAAGTGAAGTCCGTTGTCATCGATAAGCTCAACGGGGAGCATGATAAGTCCCTTTGAAAGGTCGCCGTTAAAATGCTTATATCTTTCATATAAGAACTTAGCGAGCTTTCCGGGATAGCTCTTGGGAGGGTTCATCTCGAGGCTGTCGGTGGGATCATAAACGATTCCTGCCTCTGTAGTATTTGAAACAATAAAACGAAGGGTGTCGAGCTTAGCATACTCAGCATATTTCTCGTACTCACCGTAAGCATCAACTGCGTCTGCAACACTGGTAACAACACGGTTGATCTTCTTGGGCTCTCCGTCAACACGTCCTCGGAGCTGTACGGTGTACTGGCACTCCTGGTTGTGGAATCTCTTGAGATCGCCAAATTCGATAGGCTTAACGAGAACGATGTCACCGTCAAACTTTCCTTCTTCATTAGCAATGTCGATCATATAATCAACAAATGCACGAAGGAAATTACCTTCGCCAAACTGAAGGACCTTAATAGGTCTTTCTTTTTTTCCTGTCATCTTCCTATTGATTGTATCCATTTAAAATACCCCTTTTTATAAATTTAACGCCCATTTTGGGTTATTCTATGTAAGCGTTTACATTTCCCATTTTACACCAATATTTTTTTAAGTCAATGCAGAAAGGGCACTTTGTTAACGAATTGTCATTTATACAGAAATAAACCGGTCCTTTTTGGCAATTTTACACAATGACAAATAATTGTCATTCTATTGAAAACAACCGTAATTGATTGTATAATGTAAACGAAATGTAACTACTTACATTTCTATTTACAGTTCGGAGGTTTGGCATGTCACTGACTATTTACGATATTTCTGAAAAAGCCGGCGTTTCTATCGCCACAGTTTCTCGAGTACTGAATGGAAGTTCCAAAGTTAAAGAATCCACAAGACAAAAGATAATGGATATAATTGATGAGTACGGATACACTCCGAACTCTTCCGCTCGCGCCATGGGTCTTAAATCTATGCAGACCATCGGCATCCTTTGTGCGGACTCATCCGATATTTTCCTTGCAAAGGCTGTTTATTATCTTGAACAGAACCTTCAGGCAAGCGGATATGAAGCTATTCTTTGCTGTACCGGTTACAACCTCGACGCAAGAAAGAACTACGTTAACCTTATCCTTTCCAAAAAAGTTGACGGTCTTATCCTGGTAGGTTCAAACTTCATTGGTGAAGCCGAGCAGGAAAACCAGTATATCATCGACAGTTCTTCTAAAGTTCCTGTAATGGTATTAAATGCTTCTTATCATCACGATAATGTTTACAGCATCCTTTGCGATGATATGAACTCAATGTACAGAGCAACTACCGAAATGTATGAAGCAGGGATCCACGATATCCTCTATATTTACAATTCCCTCTCCTACAGCGGACGTAAGAAATTAGACGGATTCAGAATGGCCATGCAGAGCCAGAAGGTTCCCAATTATGAGGACCTTATCTTAAGAGTTCCCGATGAGATGACAAATCTTGAGAATGTTGCGGATTTCATTTCCGACTTCGCAAACAAGGGGCATAAATTCAACGGTGTTATCGCTGCAGACGATCAGCTTGGTATCGCAGCAGTTAAATATGCTCAGAAGAACAACTTAAAGATTCCCAATGATCTTTCAGTCATCGGTTACAACAACTCAATACTTACCGATTGCTGCACTCCCGAGCTTACATCCATCGACAACCAGCTCGAGACCCAGACAAGATGTCTTGTTAAAACTCTCATCGGAGTTTTGTCCGGACAGGAAATGCCCCAGAAGACAGTCTTCTCCGGCACCCTCGTAAAAAGAAGAACCACAAGCTTCTAACAAAAGCCCCCAAGCGGGGGCTTTTTTAGTCCACTGGGGACGGGGTTAGGTGGACATTAAAGTCCACTTGACTCCGTCCCCGGTGGTCATTCTTCAAAACTCAAACTGTTTACCTCAATATATCTTCTATCATCTTTCCCTACACCGACCCTATTACACCATGAGTTAAATGCCATGACCTTGCTTCTTGCATTATCGTAATAAGGATTGTCTTCTTCTGCATCTTCAGGAATCAGTTCAAATGACTCCCGTGCCATGCTTGCCATTAACGAAGTAAGCTGGTCTGTCGGATCAATATCGGAATCCATTCCAACGGAAAGAATCTGAGGAACAAATCCAAGGGTTGCGGAAGTATATGCTCCACCTCTGAACCTGCTCGTATTTGATCTGCTGATCAGTCTTGAATTGATCTTGTTTGTCAAATAAACGATCACAAGATCTTTATCGGGATCAATGATAACAATGGTACCCGTCCAACCCTGGTGACCGTAGGCATTATTATTTGATGATGTTCCAAAAAATCCGACTCTCTGAAACTCTCCTTCTCTCCACCAGCCAAGTCCCCAGTTAGCAGCTCCCATAGACTTCGGCGCGGTAAATGTATCAATTACATTCTTAGAATAAAAGCTATTCTCCCCGTAACCACCGGTTAGCATAGTTGAGAAAAGTATTGCAAGGCCTGTTGCATTAGCAAATAATCCCGCGTGCCCGGAAATACCGCCCATGGAATAATAAGCTTTTTCATCATGGACTTCACCCTTAAGTGTATAATCCCTGATACCGTCAAAGTTCACTACTCCGTCTCTTGTGTTTCCGGAAAGCTCTGTAGCAGCACAAGGATTTTCCCCATATACATCAACATATCCTTTTAAAGTAGGATTATAAGTGATCTCGCTAAGGCCCATGGGCTCGCAGAATGTCTCTTTAAGATAGGTATCAAGGTCCTTTCCCGTAACCTTTTCTATAACAAAACCAAGAAGCATATAATCAACGTCCGAATAAACAGTTTTCGTTCCCGGCTCGTACATTAAAGGTGTCTTGCATATAGCTTCAAAGGTCTTTTCTTTTGTTGCTTCGTCCGCACCGTTACCTGCAAAGAGAACATTGGTATATTTATTACCAAGATTCCATGTAGATGCATCGCAATGCTCAATATAGTACTTGGGATCTGCGGGAAAACCTGCCTGATGACATAGTACATCACGAACAGTCAAAGACTTCTTCCATTCTTTCTGAGTCTCTATTCCCGGATTCTCCCATCCCTTGTAGCTTAAATCTATTACATTGTCATAGAATCCTTCACCCACAAGATCACAGATCTTATCATCAAGGCTGATCACACCATCGGTTACAAGCTTTTGAATCGGCAGATTTACGGCAGCCATCTTTGTTACCGACGCAAGGTCATACATGGTATTGTTATTTACCGGCTTCGCGTTAGGATTCTTACTGCCGTCGGGAAGATAAGTATTGTCATATCCCCAGGCATTTTGATATACAAGTCTTCCGTTTCTGATAATAGCAAGCTGAGAAGATGTAAAACCGTTAGCAACATCTGCTTCGACTATAGTGGAAATAAGATCAAGTGACTTGCTTGAGATGCCCACATCCTCCGGCTTTCCTTTTATAACCGTCGGATAAGGTATGCAAACTCTCACAGTGGTCTCTTCAGCATCAAAAGGAGTTACATTTGATATCTGAACTGTATTTCTGCCGTTAACTGACAATCCCGAAAAATCAACTTCATAGGTTGAACCACCTACCATCTCTTTTGTATCTATAAGGTTACCGTTGATATACATATCAAAACCTGTAACCGATTCAGCAACTTCAAGATACATCTTTCCCTGACCGCTGTAGAAATCAAATCCCATGATGTCATTTAGCGCCAGGGTATCATCAGCGAAGCCTCTCCATTCAGGGAAAGATACATCAACCTGCCACTGTGCGTTTGGTAAAGTGGTAGTCTTTACTATGGCACCTTCACTGTTTTCCTTTTCGAATAAAGCAATTACTTCTTCAGATCCGCCTGTATAATCATCATAAAGAAGATACATGGATCTGAGCTTTTTAAACTCTTCAAGATCATGCTGCCAATAATCTTCAATCTCTTCTGCGCTGTATCCGCCAATTGTCATTACTCTTACAGATGAATCTCCGAACAGCTTATCTATCCAATAGATTCCCTTGGAATCGGGAGTGCCAAAGAAGTCAACGTCAGGGTGATTCTTTTTTACTGCATTATATGCATCTACCAAATAGCTTATATTTATGCCTTCAGAAAAAATCTCGGAATCCGATAAACCGGAAAGATCTTTGCCGTAGCAAATTTTCCCTTCAAAGGTCGGATGAACAGCGCCTGCCATACTTTCAGGAATAAATTCATAGCCATAACCATCGGCACCTTCAAGATAAGGACTTCCGAAAGTCTCAAAGGGATGATCTGTTCCTCTTCCCGCGGATACAACAGTGTTCTCGAAGCAGCATGTTGAGGCATAAAGATAAATTGCCTTCATACTCTTTAAATTCGGAGAAGGATTTATTGCAACTTCATATTTAGTATCATGTGTATAGTTAACGCAGGTAACTACTCTTACATCACAAGAATAAGCGCCGGTCTTAAGCCAGCCTTCCTGGTTGATCATAAGTGCCAATTCTCCAAGGGTCATGCCATGCACAACCGGAATGGGAAGAATTCCGACTCCTGATTTATATTCCTCCTTAAGGACAGGACCATCAACATAGAATCCGTTGGGATTGGGTCTGTCAAGGATCAGCACTTCTTTATCCTCTGATGCGCATGCTTCCATCAAATAAAACATGGTAATGTAGTAGGTATAATACCTAAGGCCCACATCCTGAATATCAACTACCAGAATATCAAAGGCATCCATCTGATCACTGCTTGGATAATTTGATCCGGTTCCATACAAAGAGTAAATAGGAGTACCCGTTTTGGCGTCTTTATCATCTACTATTGCCGCGCCTGCGTCCGCATCCCCTCTGAATCCGTGCTCGGGGCAAAAAACGCAGGTAACATTTATCTCCTGTTCCAATAATGCATCAAGAATATGCTGATTCTTTTCAAGATCATCACCCACAATACCTGTCTGGTTTGTAAAAAGTGCAACTCTCTTTCCTTCCAGTTCAGGAAGATACGCGTCCATTCGTTCATCGGCAAGGATGACATCCGGGTTTTCAACTTCCTCTTCATGGGATCCGCTAAGCGACTCAGTCCCATCAGAAACGTCATTCTCTGCCACAGTTTCAGAGCTGTTATCTGAGATTTCATTTTCCGCTATTTCATTTAGGCCTTCGGGGTTCTTTCTAAAAGATGAACAAGCAGCCAATGAAAGTGATAAAGAAAACACAAGAATGATCGCTGCTACTTTGGTAAATATTTTTGATTTAAAAATAGAATTATACAGCATCATAAATCCCCTCTAATAAATACTGCAAATATTATAACATACATACGTCCTTTTATTACACAATAAGTATAAATATGCTATACTTTGAACAGTAATATACCTTTAATTGGAGACATTATGAAAGAAATAACCATTGGAAAAACTTCCGAATATGATTTTAATACTGTTAACGAAGCGCTTGCCTCTCTTCCTAACAGCGAAGAACAGATTCACATTAAGATCTATCCGGGAAAATATTATGAAAAAATAGAGATAAAAAGAGGAAGCCTCATCATCGAAGGTTGCGGAGATGATCCTAAAGATGTCGACCTTACCTTTGATGATTATGCAAGAGCTGATATGCCTGACGGAAGCAAGCGTGGAACCTTCAGGTCCTACTCAGTTTTCATAGATGCAAGTCATATAACAATGAAAAATCTCACCATTTCAAACACATCCGGTGACGAAAGCAAAGCCTGGCAGGCCATTGCTCTATATGCGGACGGTGATGATCTCAACTTTGAAAACATTAGATTGTTAAGCCGTCAGGACACACTATTCACAGGTCCTCTTCCCCCCAAGGAAGCGCAGCCCGGCGGATTTATCGGTCCAAAGCAGTTTGATCCCCGCATAAACGGTCATCACAGATATACGAATTGCTATATCTGCGGTAATGTAGATTTTATCTTCGGAAGTGCAACTGCAGTTTTCGAAGAATGCACTATAGAATCAGTACCTCGCGGAGGAGAAAAGGGACTTGAAAACGACCCCCAGGGATATTGCACAGCCCCCTCAACTCCTGAAGGACAGGATGAAGGATACACCTTTAACAGATGCAGCTTTGTCTCAAGAGAATGTCCTCCAAAGAGCGTATATCTTGGAAGACCCTGGCGTGAATTTGCAAAGTCAGTCTTTATTGAATGTACCTTTGGACCGCATATAAAGGACGAAGGCTTCCACGACTGGAACAAAGAGATCGCCCACAAGACTTCTTTCTTTGCAGTAAAAGACTGTTTAAGAGATGATGGATCAGCATATATTCCCACAGCAGATTTTGCTCATGTATTAAACTAATACATAAAGCCATGGCAACCTTCAAAATGCCATGGCTTTATTTTTCTTCAGCGTTATATAAGCTATCCGCTTATCTTTTACAGATAATCCTTCACATTAAAGGTCTCTCCGCTTTCCGTCTCCTCATCAATGATTCCCGGAACAAGCTCAGTAATATAAGTATCTCCTGTTTCTCTGTCTATATAATATCTGATCTGAGCACCGGTATATGCCCTATAAAGAACAACTATCTTGTCCTCTTCATTAGTTTCGACTGTAAAGTAAATGGTGTAGTCCTCAGAGTTCTCCATTTCCTTAAGTCCAGGTTCTTTTTCATAAACATAATTTTTTACAGCATTAAGAGCCAGTTCTTCTGTGAGTTTATCCTCCGCAACAAGAGATTCACTATCCGTATCATTGGGATCAGCATTTGTATCAAGTCTCTCATCCCCGGTAGTTTCAATATTCTCATCGCCTTCGGCTCCAAAATTCAGTTTTCCGGTTACTACAAATCCTATTAATGCGATCAAAGCTATGATCAAAACTATTACCAAAACCGTAATGACTGTTTTATTATTGTTTTTATTTGTTCTGTTTTCAGATCCTGTCATTTTTAATACCAATCCTTTGTATTTTTTTAAAGTAAATCTATTCTACCATAATTTGCAAAAAAAAAAGCAGTTACCATATTTAAACGGTAACTGCCTTTTGATAATATTACCTGTTCATTTATTTAAAGAAGCTCATATCAGCATTAAGCTTCTCAGAAACATCCTTTAGTCCGTTAGCTGAACCCGCAAGAGTGATAACTGTAGCGGAAAGCTCTTCCATTGAAGCACCTGTCTCCTCGGAGGAAGCGGCATTCTCTTCGGAAATAGCAGAAAGTGCATTCATGGTATCAACAACTGAATTCTTAGAAGATTCGCAAGTCTCTGCGCCTGCAGTGATCTTCTTAACGCCTTCAACAGTCTCTGCGATATCATCAAGCATATTGGTAACGCTTGAAAGGGTCTCGCCAAGGGCTGACTGCTGTTCAAGGTTGCTTTCCTTGATCTCTTCAGCTGCAGCAACGGCTTTTCTGGACTGTTCAAGCAGTCTGTCCATCTCATGAATGATCTCATCAGCCATATTCTTGGAATCATCCGCAAGCTTACCGATCTCCTCAGCAACAACTGCAAATCCGCGTCCTGCCTCTCCGGCCCTTGCTGCCTCGATCGAAGCATTGAGTGAAAGGAGGTTTGTCTGGGTAGCTATGGATGTAATGCCCTCTACTTTTTCGTTGATGCTTGTAACCGCATCCTGGGTAGCGGAAATAGTATTTGAGATTTCCTCGATCTTACCGGTCATCTGGTTGCTGGACTCCTGAAGATTTGAAAGGGATGCTGAAGAAGCTTCTGAAGCTTTCTGCATTCTTCCTGCGATACCTTCAAGAGTAGAAGTAGACTCCTTAACTTCAATTACTGCCTCACCGATGTAACCAACGTTTTCTACTGCGGACTGAATATCCTCTGCCTGCTCAGTAGCACCGGTCGCGATACCCTGTACTGCATTAGAAACATCTTCTGCGGTCTGGGAGATCTGATTAGCCATATCCGAAAGTTCCACAGATGATTTTTCAACTGTAACTGCGGATGATTTAATGTTGCTGACAATTCCTTCCAATTTGTCAATAACAGAGTTGGTATTATTGACCATGTCTCCAAATTCATCTTTACGGCCCGTAAACTTGTTGATCTTAGCAAATCTACCGTCTGCAAGATTGGAAAGTGTAGCATTAACTGACTTAACAGGATTTGTAAAGCTTAATGCCATAAAGATTGAAACAACAACTGCAATAACAAGCATTAATATTCCGATAATAACACCAATGACAGCTGCTCTTCTGGCAGATGACATTGTTTCGTTATAGTCATCTGAAACCGTAACGGTAAATCCGGTGAGATCATCTCTGCAATATGACATGATAAGAGGCTTCTCAAATGATACCTTATCAACATATGTTCCTTTTTCATTAGCAAGATAAGGTGCTCCTGAAAGATCGTAAACATCTTCGGGGGCAATTGAGAACTGAGCATGAGCTGCCATGATTCCGGCTCTGTCACAAACGAATGCATCATCTGTTACGGAAGCAAGTAACTCATGAAGAGCTTCAAGGTCATAGTTTCTCTGTACTTCGCCAAGTACATTTCCATTTTCATCTTTGATAGGAACAGCTATAGTGATCTGTCTCTTACCGGAGGACTTACTTACAATAGTGTCGGAAATGAATACATTTCCCTTCATAGCCTCCTGGAAATAGTCACGCTCTTTTACATCGACACAATTTCCGCTGGATCTAACGATCTGCATACCGGTGGTATCCGCAATAGCCATACTAGATCCATCTGCAAGAATAGCATCTCCGGACTGCATCATCTGAACCATTACTTGATCTTCGATACCGGCAGTACCCTGCATATAAACGATTGTTGTGGGGTTTGAAGCAACAGATTTAACTATATCAAGGTTTTCCCTGATAACACTTGAATATGCTTCAGAAATATACATTGCCTGATTTGACAATGCATACTCAGCATCAGACAATGCTTTGTCAGTTGACGTCACGTAATTTACGATCATTACTACGATAAGCGGAACAGCTGTGACTCCCAACATGACAGCGATAAGTTTCGTCTTAATACTGTTGACGAAAGACTTACCCTCTTTTTTCTGTTTAGTAACATTTTCTTTAGCCATAGGTTTCCTCCTCCTTGGTTTGCATCAAAGTAAAAAGACTTACATACTACATTCAAAGACAGATAAAACTTAGAACTTAAAAAACTACATACTTAACATAAATTTTTATATATATTACCACTTTTTACACAATTTGTAAAAATAATTTAATTTTCAGAAAAAAGACAATTGGCACCCGGAGACGGGTGCCAAAATAATTTATCCTCTGATCCTTCTGATCTCAGTGTATGCAAGGAGGTAGGGTCCAACACCCTTTGCATCATCCTTAACAACAGGCTCGGACATATAATAGTCATATGTTCCGGGGCGGTTTGTCTTTCCGCCAAGACCGGCCACAAGGCAGATTCCATCCATGTGAAGCTCACCATTGTCATCAACATTAAGTCTGTTCTCGGTAACACCGTCAAAGGCCTTTTCGCCGTACTTTCTGTAGCTTTCATCAAGAACACCGATACGAACACCCTTAAGGATCGCATAAGCAAGGATTGAACTTCCGCTGGTCTCAAGATAATTCTTCTCCATACCACCGAAGTTAACCACCTGATACCACATACCGGTCTCATCCTGATACTTGATCATGGAATCCATCAGATCTACAAAAGCATTCTTGAGCATATCTCTGATCTCTGTCTCAGCAGGATCAGCCTTCTCATAAGTATCAAGAAGAGCCATAGAATACCAACCGATTGCTCTAAGCCATACGTTCTGGGAAAGTCCGGTCACCTTATCACACCAAAAGATCTCTCTTGACTCATCATAAGCATGATAATAAAGACCATTAAGAGGATTTCTCATGATCCTGATAACATTTTCAAACTGCTTTTTGATGTCATCATAATGAGCTTTATTGCCATATCTGCCATCATATTCCATATAGAAAGGCTGACCCATGTAGAGTCCGTCAAGCCAAACCTGATTGGGATAGATCTTCTTGTGCCAGAAGTTACCTTCCTTGGTACGAGGCATCTTCTCAATCTGTGAATAAATAACGTCGATCGCTTTGCGATATTTCTCTTTTCCGGTTATATCATAAAGCTCGAAAAGTGTTTTTCCCGCATTAACATTATCAATGTTAAGGTCATCGATATTATAACCGTCAATATTTCCGTTATCATCAACCTTTGCATCAACAAATCCATCAGCAAAATCAAGATACTTCTTCTCTCCGGTAATGTGATACATCTCAATGACAGCTTTGATCATACATCCGTCGACGTAATTCCATTTAGATTTTTTTCCCTGACGAACGTTCTCGATATTCCACATAGGATTGTCGGGTGTACTCTTATCCATCAACATCTGGATGTATTTTTCAATCTTGTCCATATAAACTCCTTTAACCCTTCCCTTAAGGCTTATGCCTCATCATAAATCTTCTGTATGAATTCTCTTGCTGCAACGGCATTTTCAGGAACGGTGTTCTCAAGAGTTGCATGCATGTAGGGCTTTCTTTCTTTTACAAATTTTAAAATTCTCTCGTACTTCATCTCTCCGGTCCCGCAGGCAACAGACTTAAGCTGACCGTCCTCTACGATAAAATCCTTTAAATGAAGCATTGCTATATCATCTCCAAGGATATCGATAGCTTCCTCGAAGATCTCGTCTCTTCTCTCATAATTTGAAATATCAAGAAGATTAACGGGATCAAAGATGATCTGAAGATTGGGTGATGCGATCTCATCAAGAACAAACCTTGCTCTCTGAGGATTGCATACGATATGCTTATAAACCGGCTCTATCGCAAAGATGACTCCGGCTTTCTCCGCATATTTAACTACCGGACGAAGTCTCTCTATAAAGATCTTAAGTGCTTCTCCCGAATGGTTTCTCTCCTCAAATTTGTACTCTTCATTGACAGCGCCGGTTTCACTTCCGACAACGCCGGCTCCTAAGAGAGATGCAAATCTAATATTTGCCAGATATCTTGCGTAGGTCTTCTTCATCTTTTCCTCATTGGGATCCGCAAGATTTAAATAACAGCCAAGAACCGCAATGTCCTGGTCATATTTAGAAAATAATTTGTTTAAATACATAGCAAGACCGGGCGTCAGAGCACTGTTATCAGTCGGGAATTCACTGATCACCTTTGAAAGAGCGAGATGGCCGCATTTAAAACCCTGTTCTTTTGCTATTTGAAGCCTCTCCTCAAGAGGGGCCTTTTTTATATCATGCAATCTTATACCAAGTTGCATATAAACCTCCGTTCCGGTACTTTTAATACCTTATCCCCTATTTATCTCATCAACGTTCTCGATAACCGTTGTCTCACCTTCGTTGCCGGTTACTTCAACATGATCAAGGAATACACGTTTAACGTTTCTGATGAAGATACCCTTCTTGGAGCACTTCTCTACCCCGTTTGACATTGCGGGAACATCACACTTGGGATTAACCGCATATGAAACATTGATGTGTCTCATGATTAGTTCTTCGATCTTAGCCTCAGGAAGACCTTCGATATAAGCTGCAGCAACGTGGCAGTTGGTGGCATCTATATCTTCAAACTCAAGTCTCTTTATAAGAGGCGTTCTCTCATCAACAGGATAAAGCTCTCTGCTCTGAACATATTCGGTCTTTCCGTCGGGATCGCAGAAATAAAAGCTGTTAACAACAAAAGGTGTCATAACATGATCCATCTTGATGTTTCTGAAGATTATCCTGTCAAGAACTGCATCTCTTCCCCTTCCGCGCCTTGTCTTGATCCTAAGACCTCTGTCAGTGTCAAAGAAGATACAATCTTCAACCGTAAGGTTCTTAACACCGCCTGCCATCTCTGAACCGATGGTTACAGCACCGTGACCGTTTTCCATAAGACAGTTATGAACTCTAATGCTCTCAGAAGGTTTCTTAAATTTGCGGCCCATATAGATCTTTCCGGCCTTAACTGCAATGCAGTCATCTCCAAGAGAGAATGAAACGCCTGCGATCTCAATATTTCTGCAGCTTTCGGGATCCAGTCCGTCGGTATTGGGTGAATCAAAAGGATTTCTAACCTTAATGTTATAAAAACCAAGATCCTGACTGAAGAAAGGATGAATGGTCCATGAAGGTGAATTCCTTAAGGTAACGCCCTGAAGGTATACTTTCTTTGAATCCTTTACAAAGAAAAGTCTGGGGCGATATGCCATATTCATAACCTTTGGATTGTTCCACCAGTTTTCTTTTGTTGCTGCACCGTCAATCTCGCCTTCACCATAGATGCATACGTCTTCCACATCTATACCACAGATTATTCCCGAGAACATAGGAAGCGGATTTCCCTCCCATGTTCCAAGATCATACTCGCTCGTTCCATCCTGTGAAGGAAGGATACCGGGAAAAATACCGTGGCCTGCTCTCTCAGGAATAGCTTTGAGAACTGCTCCCTTAGCAAGTTCGATACTGACTCCGCTCTTTAAGAAAAGTCCGATAATCCTGTAGCAGCCTGCCGGAACAAGAACTCTTCCCCCTTTAGGGCATGCATATATAGCACTCTGTATCTGATGAGTGTCATCCGACTCTCCGTCTCCCAAAGCTCCAAAATCTTTAACATTAAAGGTATAGCTTTCTTCTTTAGTCTTGAACGCTGCTTTTCCGGCTTTTGTTTTATCAGCCTTTATAACAGCAATCTCGTAATCGGTATTGGGAAGAAGTCCGTAAATGCTTTTTACAGCAGTATTCTCACAGGTGATCTGTTCTCCGTTAAGATATACCTCATAAGCTCCTTCAGTTTCATATTTTCCGCATCCGGCAAGTTCAACAGTAACGCTCCTTGATGTGGTAAAAAGAACTTTTAAAGTAACGTTTTCTGCATCTGCAGGGAGTTCTGCCTTTCCGGCTTTAACAGATGCGAACCACTCTCTTAAGAGCATGTGTTTCTCTTCGCCAAAAGAGATCATATCTTCCCATCCTGCAGATGAAAGATATTCGCTGAAAGCGTTATTCTTTGAGGCTTCAAAGATGTCATTAAGGACCAGAACGAATCTGTCCTGCAGACTTCTGTATAGTTCATAGATCTGAAAGTCCATATTCTCAAGAACTTTCTTTAAGACTTCCGCATATTCGATTTTATCGTTAAGGCCAAGTGTTGAAAGGTCATACTGAAGGAGAAAATCAGTGATCTCAATGTATCTGTCTTTTTTATTCTCCTCTTTCTGAGCCTTCATGATCTCAATAGCTTCTGTTAAATTCATTATTTATATTCCTTTTTCTTAACCGATGGTTTCCACTTTTTCCAAACACCGCTCAGGTAAACAATAAGCAGGATAAGAGCTGCTATACCGTTGCTTACAACTACTGCATACCAGATGCTTCTCACTCCCATGTGAAGAACAAGATCGCAGAAATACAAAGTACCGAATCTGAAAACCCAAAGTCTTGATATATCTACAACCATTGGAACAGTTGTTTTTCCCATTCCTTTAAAGAAACCGTTGGCAGTATCATGCACGCCGTTTGCAAAACACCAAAGAGCAAGTATGCTTAAAAAGTCCGCTGCCTTCTCGATAACTTCCTGATCGTCTGAAAAGATCTTTACAATGGAGGTAGATATCATAGGCCTTGAAAGGATAAATCCTCCGATGGCAAGGAATCCAACCACCATTACTACAGAAAATCTGACGGCCTTCTGGGCTCTCGGCATCTGGTTGGCTCCATAGTTCTGTCCCACAACGATTGAAACCGCAGAACCGATACCCGTGGAAGGAAGAGAAATGATTCCGTTAACCTTATTACCGATTCCATATGCCGCCATGGAATTCTTTCCGTATGCGAATACGCTTCTTGAAAGGATAAGGAAACCAAGCTGCTGAACACTTCCTCCGATGGCACTGGGTACACCAACGGTTACAATCTGGCGAAGCTTGTCTTTTTCAAACTTAAGCTTGCGAAGATCAAGATAAACAATGTGCTTTCTATTCTGAAGCGCGATAAATGCAATAATAGCAGGTACTGCTTTTGCGGCTACGGTAGCAAGTGCTGCACCGGCTGCTCCAAGCTTTAGCCAAACCATAAGAGCGGGGTCTGCTACAAGGTTAATACAAATGCCCATAAGATTAAGTAGCATGGGACTAAGCGTATCTCCCTCTGCCTGATGAATTGACGTATACATGTTTATTGTAAACAAGAACGGCATATCAAGCATAACAAGCTGCAAATATGTTTTTGCATATCTGTAAAGATCCTGAGTTGGGTCTGCTCCAAGCCATCTTACAATAAGGGGCGCCATTCCCGAGCAAAGGATCATGAATACTATTGAAAAAATAAGTGCACAGGCAAAGATCTGGTTTGCCATGCTTCTTGCGCCCTTATCCTCTTTTGCACCAAGATATTGTGAAATAAGAACGCTTCCCGCAACCGTAATACCTGAACCCAAGTTGATTATAAGATTCTGCATTGGGGTAACCAGGTTAATTGCTGCAAGCTGATCTGTTCCAAGTTTGCCGAGCCAGTACGTATCAGTAAGATTGTACATGGTCTGCAAAAAGGAATTAATTATAACCGGTACGGATAAAACTAATAATGTCTTAATTAAATTTCCGCTTAAAATATCCTCACGGCTGACTCTTTTCATAAAAAAACTCCAAACTGACCGGATTAGAATTCCAGTAAAATATCCTTGTAAATTCCCCCTAATTCCTTCAGTCCCTGTGCCACAACAGCACAATACTGAACAGCTCCCCTGTAGCATAAATGAGTCTTGTCATCCATTCCGTCAGGAAACTTTGGATAAATGCCGGGTTCAACCACAACATGAAGTCTTTCAGCTTCCTTCGGACCTAAATTGTTTAATATCTCACGACTCTTGGTATAAAGATCGATGCATGGAACATTTTCTTTTTCAGCTACCTGCTTCATGGATCTTACATAGTCTCCGTGTTCACCGGGGCCAAGCTTTCCATCGGCCTCGAAACATCTTCTCTCTATTGGAGTAATAAGAACCGGATTTGCTCCCTTTTCCCTTGCTACATCAATAAAGATCTTAAGATTCTCTGCATATGTTCCAAAAGGTGTTGTATATCTCGCGGGATCTTCCTTTTTTTCATCGTTGTGTCCGAACTGGATGAATAAAAAATCTCCCTCTTTGATCTCAGCTTTTATTGCTTCAAGTCTTCCCTGATCAAGAAAGCTCTTTGTAGATCTTCCGTTGACCGCATGGTTACAAACCTTTACTTCAGGTTTTAAAAACAGATGTAAAACCTGTCCCATTCCGGTCTGGGGATATGTAAGAATTGAATTGTACTGTACTGTTGAATCGGCTGCCCAATAAATAGACGGCATAACGCTTATCCTTCTTTCTAAAAATATATTCAGCATCAAAATGTAACCGTTTACATTCTATTTTATATTATCATATTTTTTCCTTGTTCTCAACTGTTTTAAAGTGTACTATATGTACATAAACCAAGTGTTTATTTAGAGGAAATCACTATGAAAATCGAACACAAAAATCCCGAAGAAAAACACATTTCATCCGAATGGATCTTAAACTTTAATAAAAGAATTCAGAAAAAAGGAATATCCCTCCACAGCGCTACACTTTTTGTCGAGGACAGCATTGTCAGTGAGATCTATTATTCTCCCTTTAAAAAAGATGAACTTCACAGAATGTTCTCCATCGCAAAGACCGTCGTTGCCCTATGCATATGTGTCCTTTCTGACGAAGGGAAGTTAAGTCTCGATGATCATATTGTTGATTATTTTCCCGAGAAGCTTCCGAAAATAGTCCATCCTTATCTTGCGCAGATGACTATCAAAGACATGCTCATGATGCGCACCTGTCATGCCCAGACCACATACAATAAATTCGACATGGGATCAGATTGGGTAGGCTCTTTCTTTACAACTGCTCCAACACATAAACCCGGAACTGTATTTCATTATGATACCAGCGCTCCTCATGTACTCTCGGCTCTTGTGGAAAAGCTTACCAAGAAAGACACTTGGACATTCTTCAAAGAGTCCTTTAAAGAGTTGGAATTCAGCGATGCCTCATACATGATAAAGGATGGTCAAGGAGTGTCCTTCGGTGGAAGTGGCCTTGTTGCTACAGCCGACGACATTCTAAAAATGGGTATCCTCCTTCTTAACGAAGGAAACGTAGACGGTAAACAGCTTATTTCAAAAGAATTTGTCAAAGCAGCCACATCTTGTCTTACCCCCAATGCCGTCGCCGCTCCCCTTCCCTCCGAAAGCTGCGGATATGGTTATTATATATGGCGTACAGAAAAATCCGGCTACGTTCTTTACGGAATGGGTGGTCAGCTTGTAATCGTATGTCCCAAAGAAAAGATTATTTTGACAACTACTGCCGACGCTCAAGGCTATAGCGGCGGTAACCAGATCATCTATGATGCGTTTTACGAAGAGATCTTGGAGAAGTACAGAAATACGTTGGTAAACAACGGCTACGAAGCAAAAGTTGCAAACGTTCAAGATAGCAAAGATGATATAGCCGAATTAAAACGCTTTGCTGAAAACGCAAAGATTAATACCGTTTTATCAACCGTGCAAAATGCATATAAACCTTCAAGTGAATTGTCACGCTCTTATTCTTTGGATGAAAATCCTAACGGCTTTAAAGCCCTACGTATTTCACTATATAAAGACTACGGTGAAATGATCCTGACCGCTTGTGATGATTCAAAGCATACCGTAACCTTCGGTTATGAAATAAACAAAGAAGGCATCCTTCCCCTGTATGATGACCGCACATTTGGAAGCGGCGCATACATTGCAAAAGATACCTTCTATATATGCCTTCGCGTCGTTGATGAACGCTTAGGCTCCGTTCATTTTGAATTATATTTCGAAGAATATGAAATAACCGTTTATATGAAAAAGATCGAAGAAACCTCTTTCAAGGAATTTAACGGTCATCTTCACGGCTTTATTCGCAAATAAAGCCTTCGACTTCCTTCTTAAGGGAATCGGCAACGTTCATGTTCTCTTCAACACTCTCGTTGATCTCTGACATGTGGCTGCTTATATCAACGGTATAATCAGCCGCATTGTCGATACCTTCCGAGCTCTCTGAAACTGCAAGGAACACAGCAGCGGCAGCTTCGTTAATCTCATCAGCAGCATGTCCAAGTTCCTCAGTAGCGTTCTGGAGAACCTTCATCATCTCCTTCATGCGTTCTGAATCTTCATTATAAGATACTCCGTTATCAACCATATCCTTGTATGCGTCCATAACGTCCTTATTTACGAACTCAAGCATGTTACCTGCATTCTTTGCAAGGTCTTCTACAGAATTGGTAACAGCATCACTGATCTCCTGAATTCCACCTGCAGTCTCCTTGCTCTTATCAGCAAGCTGTCTGATCTCGTCAGCAACAACTGCGAATCCCTTACCTGCTTCACCTGCTCTTGCAGCCTCGATAGAAGCATTAAGTGCAAGTAGGTTCGTCTGGTTTGCAATAGTTAAAATATCAGCAGTAAGTCCATTGATCCTTGAAACCTGCTTACTCTGTCCAATAGCTTCTTCAAGCTTGCCGGAGAATGCTGTAACTATCTTTTCTGCGTTGTTTCTGCTCTCAACAGCTTTACCCTTCATCTCGTCAGCACGATTACTGATTCCGTCCGAGAAATCAAGACCTTCAACAGTCTTCTCACCCATTGCAGTGATCTGTTCACCAATCTGTGAAAGGCTGTCCTTAATTCTTTCAACCGCATCTTTTGCGGAGCCCATGCTTGCAGAGAGCTCTTCCATGGTAGCTGAGGTATCGGCGATCTTGTCACCGGTTCCCTTTACGCCTTCTTCTACTACTTCAGCTGCAGTCTGTATCTTACCTGCGCTGTTCTTAATCTCATTAATAAGATCGGCAAATACAACTACAAATGCATTGAATCCGTCTACAATCTGACCGATTTCATCGCTTCTTCTGTATACAACATTGTTTGTAAGATTTGCATTTCCGCTCTTAATATCGGCTACAATCTTATCAATATCCTTTGACACTCTCTTCATAGGTCTGGAGATACGTAAAATAGAGAAAATAATACCAAAAGCTCCGATAAGAAGAGTAAGGACTATAAGGATAAGCGCAAGAATATTTGCATTATAAGAAACTGCCTTAGCATCTTTGATTGAATTATCAAGTCCTACTTCGCACTTTTCTTCAAGCGACTTAAAACTATCTTCCATAGCTTCAATGTTATAAGCAATAGCATTAAGGTTCTGGTTCTTAGCAACGGCTACTACAGTAGAGTTGTTTACAACACTCTCCTTGTCAGCATAACTCATAACCGTATCAAAAGCAGTATAAACAGCTTCAAGGTTCTCGGTAAGAGCATTTACTTCCTCTGTCCAACCGAGAGCCTGCATCTTTGAAAGGTTAGCACTGATAGTCTGCTTATCAGTGTCCATATTCTCACGTGCCTTAGTCTTATTGGCCTCAGAAATACCATCAGAGGTGTAAGAGTAAAAGTTCTTCTGAATGGACTGAACTGCAGTCTGAGTTTCCTTAATAAGGACAAGGTTATCAACTGCTACACCACTGACTTCCTCGATTCTGTTACTGAGTCTCATAATGGAATAAACGTTACTTACATTAGAAACAGTTGCCACTGCAACGATTGCTACAAGTAACGCCATAATAAGAGCTGCTATTGAAGTACGCATTTGTTTTTTAGTTTTCATGATGATCTCCTTAAATGTAAAAATAACAACTTACTCTTCTTCCCCCGAAGCCTCATCCTGTTTCTTTTCAAATGTTGCAAAAGTCTTTCTGTAAAGGAACACATTTATATATGCGGGTAATGTTATTCCAAAGAAAAAACACGCCAAAATGAAATTTGGTATATAAATTGCTCCGATCCAAGGTGCAATTACAAGTGCGATCATAATTATAGTCTTAGGAAATGCATGAAAGCTCATTGCGTAAGCTGTCTTGATCGCCAGTTTAGGAGTTGTTTCATATCTTGCCAGGACAGGGAACAAATAAACAAGCCCAAAAAGATATATAAGTGCAAATCCGATTATCAGCCATTTAAAATAAACAGGGAAGCTGACTCCCTCTGAAAATATATAAAGGTCTGCTCCAAGGAATAATCCTACGGGGAGCATGATAAGCCAGGTAAGTGTTGAGGTCTTAAAATTTGTCTTAAAGTCCTTAAAGAAATCTCTTACCACATATCCTTCTTCATTCTTGCTCATTCTCTGGAGCTGATGGTTCATCGCTGTGAAAGCTGCTCCAATAGTAATAACCGGTATAGAGCAAATAATAACTATAAAATTCAAAAGCAGCATGTTGATGACCAGTTCCATGACTCTCATAAAAGGTCCATCAATGGAAAAAAATCCGCCTTCATCTTCACTACTCATGCTACAAACTTTTCCTTTCCTGTGTTATGATAGAACAAGCTTTAATATTGGTCCCATATAAACCCATCTTAATGGAACCACAGTATATTAGCAGACAAAATTTAACAATCTTTAAACAAATAATAAAAAAAGAGGAAATATTTATGGACAAAAACCCCTTTAAACCGCCTTTTTCGCCTACGATTAAATTGGTTTTCTTCTCCACTCTCCTCCTTCTTTCTATTATCGCTTATGTTATCATAAATGACAAGATAGAAAGTGGACAGTGGACGGCAGAAACTCACGAATTTGTTGATCTTAGCTGTTGCGAATACGAAGAACTTGAAAATGATCGTATAAAGCTTACTGTTCCCGGCGATTATGCAGGAAACGCCACTACCCAGGAGCAGCTGAACGAAACAGCTAAAGAGCTTGGCTACGAATCAATAATACTAAACGAAAATGGCTCAGTTACCTACACCATCACCAATGATCAGCATAAAGAAATGCTTGATAACCTTCGTACCGGAATTAATCAAACACTTAATGCCATGATCGGTTCAGAGGACTACAACAAGATAACTGCCATTGAGCCCAACGATGATTTTACTTATATCAAGGTATCGCTGTCATCAAAGGATATTAATTACAAAAATTCAATGTCAATGATCCAGTTTAAGACCTATCATCTTCTGTACAGCGCATTCAACGGAACTCCCGATGCCGACCTTAACGTAGAATATTACAACAAAGAAGGCGAGCTGGTATTGAAGCTGGGACCCGAAGATATCAATTAAAAAAATAAAACTCATTATCTTAACAAAACAATTACATACAAATAACAATAAAACAAAACCCCGGTTCACCAATTTGATGAACCGGGATACTTTTTTATTTTCATATCTCTAAGAATCAGATTATTCCTTAACAGCGCCAATGTTAACGCCCTTAACGAAATACTTCTGAAGGAAAGGATAAAGTATCATGAAAGGAAGGATTGCTGCGATAATTCCTGCATTAAACAATGTAGTCTGAGATACATTGTATGATGTCGTAGGAGTATCACCGTCCATGATCATAGTTCTTAATTTATACTGGAAGTTTACATTATCGGGGTTTGTAATATAGATCTGTACGGTTGAATAGTCGTTCCAGATGGTAACTGCAAACATAAGTCCGATAGATGCAAGAGCTGCCTTTGAAAGAGGAAGCACGATGCGGAAGAAAATACCCATAGGTGAACATCCGTCAATTCGAGCTGCTTCGTAAAGTGAAGCGGGAACTCCTTCAAAAAAGTTTCTCATAAGAACAAGGTTGTAAACATTGATACCGTGTTTAATTACCAGGATCCACCATGTACCAACGAGGCCAAGCTGTTTCATAACTAGGTACTCAGGGATCATACCACCACTAAAGATCATGGTGAAAAGGAGGAAGTATGCAAATGCGTTTCTTCCTGGCATATCAAACTGGATAAGTACATATCCACCAAGGGTAGACATTAACAGTCCAAGGAAAGTTCCAAGGATTGTGGTTACAACCGAAATAATAAAAGGTTTGATAAGACGTGTAGTCTTAATGATCGTCAAATAGCCTGCAAAAGTAGGATTCTGAGGCCAGAGTCTAAACTGGTAGACGCCGTACTGATTAAGGGAGTCTACAAGTACCTTCCACATGGGAACGATGATCAACAATGCAATGATAACAAAAATTATATAGTTGATAACGTCAAAAGCACGAACCTTTTTCTTCTTAGGAGGTGCAATGATTTTTTCTTTAGCCATTTTTCATACCTCCCTTCTACACGATTCCGCGGCCACGAGTCTTCTTACTTAACCAGTTACAAATAAGAACCAGGAAGCATCCGACAAGAGACTTAAACAATCCGACTGCGGTTGAGAAACCGTAATCAGGGTTCATGGTTGCGAAGGTCTGACGATAGATGTATGTGGAAATAACATCAGATACATCCAATACTGCAGTATTGTAAAGAACGAATACTGACTCGAAAAGGTTCATAACCTTAGCAAGGTTAAGGATAAGAACCGTAATGATCGTATTTGCAAGAGCGGGTACGGTTACGTACCAGATCTTCTGTCCTCTTGAAGCACCGTCGATATCAGCTGCTTCATAGAGCTCAGGGTTGATTCCGGAAAGTGTTGCAAGGAAGATAATAGTTCCCCAACCGGTTTCCTTCCAAATATTGATCAGGTAATAAATAGGTCTCCACCATGCTGATGAAGCAAGGAAGTAGATATATTCACCGGACTTAATAACTCCGAGTGATTTCAAAATTCCGTTTACAAGACCTGTTTCTGAAGGTGAAAGAAACAGTGAGAAAATTGATGCAACTACTGCCCATGACATAAAGTGAGGCAGATAAATAATTGTCTGAAGTGCTTTTTTTGCGTGAAGGTTTCTCATCTCGTTAAGGAAGATAGAGATAACAACTGATGCAAAAGTTGTTATGAGAAGCTTAACTACGCTCAACACCAATGTATTTTTGAAGGATGTCCAAAATGCAGGTGCCTTGATAGGATTTAAAAACATGGTTTTGAAGTGCTCAAGACCTATAAAAGTCATAGCACCTCTGCCGGCTGCTCTGTATTCATAGAATGAAAAACGAATACCCAGCATAGGCCAATAATACATAATAAGTACAAAAGCGAAAACAGGGAGGAACATGAAATAAAAGCCTCTGTTCTGCCAAATTCTAAGGCCCAGCGGTTTGTTTCTAATTGGTTCTCCTGAGGATGTAAAGCCTTTATTTGACTTGCTCATTCCATCCGATTCCTTTCTGATAAACTACTACTTTAACAGGTTTCAGATAAAAACTGCCCCGCCGAATGGTACGACAGGGCAGCTTCTGAAATCATTTTACAATATTTTCAGGTATTAAATCAATACCAAAAATTACTGTCCATTGAGCTCTGCAAGAGCCTGATCAATGATAGCGCCAACTGCGGTTACATATCCTTCCATAGCTGCATCGACATCACCGTTCTGAGTAACAACTGCTGCGATTACAGCGTTCTTAGCATCAGCGATATCTGCTGCGTAGTCGGTAAGAGTCTGGCAAGATGCACCAGCGGGAGCATCTACACAGTTAGCAGTGAAGAACTGGTTACCCTGAGTAGCAAGGTCGGTTCCCTTAGCTGCTGCTGCAGGAGTATCATCGTTAAGATGAGCAACTACAAGAGCCGGATCGATAAGGTTCTTCTTCCAAAGAGCGTTCTCGTCGTTGGGAGTCTGCTTAAGGTGGAACTCACCCTCTGCATAGCTGTAAGCCTTCTCTTTGTCGGTACCTGCATTAAGAACGAACTCTTCTGCGTGAGTTGACCAGTGAACATCCTCAGCACCATAGGTCCAAAGGGTCTGTACTGTGCCACCGTCAAGCATCGTCTCGATGAATGCATCGAAGATAGCCTGCTCACGAGCGTCGTTTCCGTCACCGTCATCAAGGATTACCCATACAGGAGCTTCTCTGTTGAGGTAGCCGCCCCAAGTATCAACGGTCTCCTGGATAGGAGCGAGCATAACGAGATCAGTGTTAACTTCGTTCTTGATAAGGTTATCGGTAAGGGTCTGATACCAAGTACCTGCCCAGTAAGTAAATGCACCTGAAGATCCGGTCTGATCGTTCGAGAAGAACTTCTCACGAGCGATCTTGGTAGAAGCAGTAAGAGTTTCAGGATCGATAAGCTTATTGTTGTAAGCATCCTGCATTCTAAGGAGAGCATCCTTCATTTCCTGAGTCTGGAATCCATCGTACCATACGCCGTTCTCGTCCTGAAGGATTGCGGGATATGCACCCTGATAGAACTCTGACATATAGTTGATGTAAGGAGCCTCATCCATCTTACCAAAGCCTGCAGCGATAACGCCGTAGGTGTCACCGTCTACACCGTTTCCATCGGGATCCTGGGTAGCGAATGCGGTAAGCATGTTGATGTAATCTTCGTAGGTCTTGATCTGATCTGCAGACATTCCTACAGCATCAAGCCATGACTGCTTAACATAGGTAACGCATCCGTTTCCATAGTAAGGAGCGAATCCGTAAAGAGCGCCATCAGCAGTCCTCATGTTTGCGTTGATAAGGGGCATGTCCATTCTGCTCTGGAACTCAGCGTTGTCATAAGCGCTAGCCATATTCCAAAGAAGACCGGTGGTCTGATACTGCTTGTACATATCAGCACTCATAAGCATTACATCGGGAAGATCTCCGCCGAGAAGGATACGTCCAACAGCATCCTTGTATCCGGAGTGATCCTGCTGATCGATAATGAGGTCTACAGAGTAGCCCATCTTCTCAGATACAGCCTTCTCCCACTGCTCTTCGAATGCATCCTGACGGTTATCAGCGTTTGCAGTAAGGGTTCCGTCTACTACCATCTTAAGAGTAGAAAGCTGATAAGCTTCAGTTTCATTGTTTTCGTTGTTTTCGTTGTTTTCGTTGTTTTCAACTACTTCGTTGTTAGCGCCGTTGTTCTCAACGTTGCCATTGTTCTCAGTGTTTGCACAAGCTGCAAGGCTAAGAGCCATAGCTGATGCAAGTACAACTGAAAGTACTTTCTTTTTCATACAATAATCCTCCTTGTAAGTTAGCAATGTAACCGCTTTCACATTGCTTTTACATACTATCAAATTATGTCGAATTTGTAAACAACTTTTGGGCTTAATTCCTAAATTTGTACCTATTTTATACATTTTATAGGTCACTTTTGTATATAATCACTAACACTTTTTTTCATTTTGTAAGTGTTTTCACAGAATTGTTTACACAATAGGTGCAACTTAAAACCAATGAAAATACGGCATTTTAGCGTTTTCAGACTATTTGTTATAAAAATTTAAGAGCATATTCCCTTTACCCGGAGCCAAATTTTAGGTTATTATATAGAAAAATCACGATAGGGATCTATCTATATGAGAATTGAATTAGAAGATAATAAAGAAAAACAAAATAATGAAGAATACCTCTCTCCCGCTACGGTACAGACAAAATACGGTGAGCGCGTGGTCAATCCCACCAAAGGAATGACAGCAAAGCAAAAGTTCTCATACTTTGCTACATACTATTTACCCAAAATTCTTTTTGTTACGTTCATTGTAGCGCTTACATTTACATTTTTGTTTGTGTTCACAAGGAAGAGAGAACCGGCGGTTAACATACTGTTTGTCAATCACCACATGACAGATACGGTAGACATCGAGGAAACTTTGATACCCTATCTGGCAGAACAAAAATTGTCTCCCTCAAGTGAGATTGAGATCAATGCTTCGGTTAATATGGATCTTACAAATTTTGCTTCCTACGAAGCAAAGAACAATTTTGATACACTGATCGCTTCAAGAAGTTTTTCGTTGATGTTCGCGGATGAAGATACTTTCAAAGCCTGTGCGGATGCCACTTATTTCAGATACCTGGAAGAATATCTTTCCAAGGATACTATTGATTCCTACGGCGAAGAAAATATCCTTTGGGGATACGATGACTTAACCGGTGAAAAGTATATTTGCGGTCTTAGGCTTAACAAAGGAAACTGCGAATGGATCGGTACCACAAACTATGAAACCGTTTGTGTCGGAATCCTTTTCAGTGATGTTCCCGATGAAAAAATAAAACCGCTTCTACAGTTCATCTTAAACTATAGAAGCGGCGAATAATTCAAATCTAATATCTCAGATCAAAACTATTTCCTTCTTGTAGTGTCGGTATACTCTTTGTAGCCGGCACTTTTTGCTACCCTTTTAAGATCTTCTAAAGCAGCAACAAGTTCATTGTAGGCAACATGGGCCTGTTCAAAGTAACCAATGGCTTTTTCCTTTTCACCCTCAGCAGATGCATTAAAGCATTTAACAGCGAAATTGTGAAGGTCATCATGAATCCTATGGGCTTTCTTGAATGCCTCACTGTCAGTGATAGCTCTGTCATTCTGCGCAGCAAACCACTTGCCAAGCTTACATCCTCTGGGATTGTTAACCTGTTCAAGCTTAAGGTGCTCATAACCGATGAGGTTATTGTACTGACGCCAGGTAAAGATAAGGTGATCTACTTCAAATACAGTGATCCAGTCAAGGAAAGTTAATTCAGAACGGCTTCTTGCCATATCGGATCTTACTGTGTCAACATTTCTTGAGATCTTATAGAGATGCTCTCCTGTCTTGAAGCACTCGTCATTAAGCTCGTTAAAGCCGCCTGCCATTGTGTTTCCGAGAGCGATAAACTCTTCTGTAAGACCTGACTGAGTGTTGATCTCGTCAAAGATCTTATCTATGCTTGCATCCATGTCCGCTACATACTCTGCCATCTTATCAAGATTAGCAACGGACTCTATCACTCTGTCGTTACTGTCATTGAGATGATCGGTAGTAGTCTTAATGAATTCAACAAGTTCATCAATGCTTGCCAAAAGCTCATCTACATACTTAACAACAGAATCAGCGCATGATGAAGTGCTCTTTGAAAGTTCACCAACCTGATCCGCAACGATTGCAAATCCTCTTCCTGCTTCGCCTGCTCTTGCTGCCTCGATGGATGCATTAAGAGCAAGAAGGGATGATCTGCCTGCAAGGCTCTTGATCTGATCAATGATCTTTGTGATATTCTCAGCGTCCTCTTTAAAACGAAGGACCTGGTCGTTTACGTTTTCAACTTCCTGAACAGACTCACCAATGGCATCGGTGCTGTTTCTCATTTCATCGGAACTTGCCTTTACATTGGCAAGAACGTCTCTTGAATGTTCCTGGATCTCCTGTGCTGCATACTGCACATTGGTTATTGACTTCTCAAGTTCCGAGCCGGATGCATGTATCGTTTCAACGATAGCCGCCTGTTCGTCAACTTTTTCCATCATGTTCTTAACAACTGATGAATCGCCGATCTTTGTCATTGCTTCATTCATACGCATTACAAAGACATTGTTTCCTTTTTTGATGCCGGCGATCATTGAATTGATCTCTGAAGCAAGCGTTACGTCGTTAAATTCTTCTTCAGATGCAAGTGAAAAATCTCCTTCCCCAATCTTCTTCATGTAGCTGATAAGCTTTTCCTTATCTGCTTCGTACCCTTTAATGACTGACTTTTTTGAAACCATGTAGAACCTAAATACTCCTCTCATAAAACATAAAAATCAGGAAACGCAAATTAATGCGCCTCCTGATCCTAAAACATAATTATTAGCCGCGAACTTCTTTAACGATGTTTGCTGCTTCTCTGGTAAGCTCTTCGATCTTTGCGAAGTCGCCCGCCTTAATAAGATCGCCCTTAACCATCCAGCTTCCGCCGCAGCAAAGGATACGATCGTAAGCAAGATAATCACGAACGTTGTTTGCATTGATTCCGCCGGTAGGCATGAACTTAAGTCCGGTATAAGGTGCTGCAACAGCCTTGATCATAGAAAGACCGCCGTTGTTCTCAGCAGGGAAGAACTTAACAACATCAAGTCCAAGCTCGATAGCCTGCTCCATCTCAGAAGGAGTAGCGGTACCGGGAGCTACGGGATAGCCCTTCTCGATGCAGTGCTTAACTACTCTGGGGTTAAGTCCGGGTGATACGATGAACTTTGCTCCGGCCTTAACCGCTCTGTCTGCCTGTTCAGGGGTAAGAACTGTTCCTGCACCTACGAGCATGTCGGGGAAGTTCTCCGCGATAATTCTGATTGACTCTTCTGCAGCTTCAGTTCTGAAAGTAACTTCTGCGCAGGGAAGTCCACCCTTGATAAGAGCTTCCGCAAGGGGCTTAGCGTCCTTTGCGTCGTTGATAACAACTACGGGTACAATACCGATCTTCTGTAAATCTTCAAGTACTTTATTCATGGTAAATCTCCTTAAATAATATCAAATTAAGCTAAAATCTCTTTAACCTTGGAAGCGATAGCTTCATCCTTGCAGTTTACAAAGAAGTAGCGCTCAACGCCTTCACCTGAAAGAGCTCCTTTAACAAGCTCACGATCCAACTTATCGAGGATGGTGACCATGTCAGTATGAGTGATTTCCTTAACAGCGTCAAGTATCTTTTTGTTTCTCTGCTCAGGTACTACTCTCTCTGGGGGATATCCTCCTCCGCCGGGAGCGCTGAAGAGCTTCTCAAAGATATACTCAAGCTTAAGCTCTCCGCCCCATCCAAAGTTCTCTGCGAAAGGAAGAGCTACACAGTTACCATCGTTTACCTGAGTGAAAAGGTAAGCGTCAAGAGGTGACTGAATGTGTCCGCAAAGTACCTTAGGGAATGAGTTGCAGGCAAGCATTGCGCCTTCACCTGTACCGCATCCGGTAACAACGAAATCTGCTGCGCCGGAATTAAGAAGAACTGCGGCAAGGATTCCGTTCTGAACGTAGGTAAGAGAATTGGGATCCTCTGCGCCATACATTCCGTAATTAAAAACTTCATGTCCGAGAGGCTCGGCAACCTTCTTAAGAGCATTGAAGATAAGTTCGTTCTTGGCTGCCTGGCTGTTCTCGTTGATAAGTGCTATTTTCATCTTTATCTCCTTTATGCCATCAAGACATAACATTCATTACTTACTGGGGCTGCTTTCCGATGTAAGCAAGGATACCGCCGTCTACGTAAAGAATGTGTCCGTTAACTGCGTTTGAAGCCTCTGATGCAAGGAATACAGCAGGTCCGGTAAGCTCTTCAGGCTTTAACCAGCGGTTAGCAGGGGTCTTAGCGCAGATGAACTGATCAAAAGGATGTTTTGATCCGTCGGGCTGGATCTCACGAAGAGGTGCAGTCTGGGGAGTCTCGATGTATCCGGGGCCAAGGCCGTTACACTGAATGTTGTACTGACCGTACTCAGAGCAGATGTTTTTGGTAAGCATCTTAAGTCCGCCCTTTGCTGCAGCATATGCAGATACGGTCTCACGTCCGAGCTCAGACATCATAGAGCAGATGTTGATGATCTTTCCGTGTCCCTTTTCGATCATTGCAGGGATAACTGCCTTTGATACGATGAAGGGTGCGTTAAGGTCAACGTCGATAACCTGACGGAACTGATCAGCGGTCATCTCGGTCATAGGGATTCTCTTAATGATTCCTGCATTGTTAACAAGGATATCGATAACGCCTACTTCCTTCTCAATCTGTTTAACCATTGCGTTAACAGCTTCCTCATTGGTTACGTCGCAAACATATCCGTGAGCCTTGATGCCCTTCTCTTCGTATGCTGCAATTCCCTTATTAACAAGGTCCTGGTTGATATCGTTAAAGCAGATGGTAGCTCCGCACTCAGCGTATGCTGAAGCGATGGCAAATCCGATTCCGTAAGAAGCTCCGGTAACGAGAGCTACTTTACCTTCAAGTGAAAAATTAGTAAATTCTGACATTTTGTTTCTCCTTCCAATATTGAGTAAGTGGGGTTATCTGATATCGCAGTTGTTTACATTATCCATATCATCGAAGTCCTGGTTCTCTCCGACCATGCCCCAGATGAAGGTGTAATTTCTTGATCCGCATCCGCAGTGGATGGACCAGCTGGGAGAAATAACAGCTTCCTCATTGTGCATAACGATATGTCTTGTTTCCTGGGGCTCGCCCATGTAATGCATTACAAATCCGTCATCGGGAACCTCGAAGTACATATATACTTCCATTCTTCTGTCATGAGTATGACAAGGCATTGAGTTCCAAACAGAACCGGGTTCAAGATGAGTCATACCCATTTCAAGCTGGCAGCTCTCTACCTGTCCGGGAAGAATGTATTTGCAGATCACGCGATGGTTAGCTTCCTCCATGCTTCCCAGTTCTTTCTTGTTCTCGTCTTTAACGATAACAACGCCGGGCTCGGGAGTACCGGTGGGTTTAATAAGAACTGTAGGATAAGTAGCATGAGCGGGAGCACTGTTAAGATAAAACTTAGCAGGCTTCTTGGGATCATCGCTTTCAAAAGAGATATCACGGTTACCCATTCCGATATACATACCTTCACGGTGAGCAACCTTTGTGGTCTTGCCGTCGATGGTGATCCTTCCGGCGCCGCCGATGTTGATAACACCGAGCTCACGTCTCTGAAGAAAATACTCTGCGCGAAGCTCATCTCCTGCGGTAAGAACAAGTTTTTCTGTGGTAGGGGTAGCTGATCCGGCGATTATTCTGTCAATGTGACTGTAAACAAGATAGATCTCTCCGGGTCTGAATACTTTCTGAATAAGAAACTCATCTCTGAGTCTCTGAGTGTCATAATACTTAACATCTCTGGGAGATGCTGCGGTACGAAGTTCCATTAAACTTCCTCCTTAATTTCAAAAGAATAATAGAAAATTTAATCAAAAAAACATACAAGAGGACAGAAAGCGGTCTGCCTCTTGTATGTAATGATAGCAAATAGGATAAAAAATGTAAACCCTTACATTTTTAAATAATCACCAAAAATCAAGGATTCTTTTTAGACAAGAAAACTAATTATTTAAGTAATTTTTCCTCTTATTCGGGTCTGTTGCTGACCTCGATGATCTTCTCAAGTGTCTCGTATGCCTTGCCCGAATCAATGATCTCTGCGGCAAGCTTAACACCCTCTTTAAAGGACTCTGCTTTTCCGCCGATGTAAAGAGATGCGCCGGCATTTAACAATACAGCGTTTCTCTTATGGCCCTTCTCTCCCTTAAGGATAGCCTTTGTGATCTCTGCGTTTTCTGCAGGGGATCCGCCCTTAAGATCATCCTTAGTGCATCTCTCGAAACCGAAATCTTCTGGAGTAATGACAGTGGTTCTGTACCATCCGTCT